>JGI24122J20155_1000018_pt1 | contig 111337 bp, 85 predicted proteins | sample SubbioCR12Aug_1A_FD_20155 | JGI IMG/M metagenome (IMG submission 20155) | reverse complement strand
CAAGGGTTAATTCGGCCTACCCTCCAAAGGTTTCACCACCAAACACGGCATTCATCACCAAGGCGCTTCCAACATCCGTCTTATGATTGAAAACGATCGGCAATCCGTTGTCCTTGTCCTTTTCGCTTGTTCGAAAAGGAGAAAAGGAAGGAACACAAACATCTGATTTTGCTATTGCCCGCCATGATTCAAATGAAGTCTTATTTCACAAACATCTGACATAACATTGTCAGCTAAACCCCGCTCTGGCAGTTCATGGAAGCCGGGATGCGGCCTCCTCGAACAAACATTTTTCGCCCGGACGCGCAGTTTCCAAACAGATTTGTACATTTATCCCGAATTTGAACCGGCTCCACAAGCCCCTTCCGATTCAGGTATAACCAGCAATCGCATGCAACTCACACACAAAGTCGTCTGGATTACCGGCGCCACCTCAGGCATAGGCGAAGCCATGTTCAAGGCCTGTTGTGACGAAAAAGCCCGGCTGATTATCTCGGGCCGAAACGCGGACAAGCTCAGGCTGCTGCAGACCGAAGCCCGCACAAAAGGACTGGAATGCGCCGTTTTCCCTTTCGAACTGACTGATCCCGAAGGCATCGCGAAAAGCTGCCAGGAAGTACTCCGCCAGTTCGATCGCATCGATGTGCTCGTCCACAATGGCGGAGTCAGTCAGCGTGCGCTGGTCACCGAAGCACCCATCGCACTTGACCGTCACATTATGGAAACAAATTTCTTTGGCGCCGTTGCCATCACGAAGGCCATCCTGCCACGCATGGTGGCACAGGGCGGAGGTAAGCTTGTGGTGATCAGCAGCATTGTGGGCAAATTCGGCTTCCCGCTGCGTTCGGCATATGCCGCATCAAAACATGCCCTGCAGGGATTCTTCGACAGCCTCCGGGCCGAGATGGTGCGCGAGAACGTGTCTGTGCTGATGGTGTGCCCGGGAAAAATAGCCACCAATATCTCAAAAAACGCCCTTACAAAAGACGGAACTGCCTATAATATTTCCGACAAAGGACATATCAACGGCATGACGGCTGACCGCTGTGCCCAAATTATCGTAAAGGCCATCAGGAAAGAAAAAAAAGAAATTTTTGTTGGCGGAAAGGAAGTGCTGATGGTCTATATCAAGCGATTCATTCCCGGCCTGTTCTTTAAAATTGTTTCAAAAGTGAACCCGACTTAGTACTTTAGCCAATAATTACAGCTCAGCACATATGCAAAAAGTGATTACCGGAATTCAACAGGTTGGTGTAGGTGTAGCCAATATTCACGAGGCTTTTGCCTGGTATCGGAAGCATTTTGGCATGGACATCAAGATCTTCGACGATGAGTCGACTGCAGAGCTCATGCTTCCGCACACCGATGGCATGCCCCGTATCAGGCACGCCATACTGGCCATGAACCTTCAGGGAGGCGGCGGTTTCGAAATCTGGCAACATAAGGGCTTTGAACCCAAAGATGCCAAGTTCGAGCTGTTGCTGGGTGACCTGGGTATCTACATCACCAAGCTGAAGTCGTCCGATATCCATGAAACCTACCGCACCTACCTCGAAAAAGGACTGAATATCCTTGGCGAAATGCAGCAGGATCCTGCCGGTAATGCCCACTTCTTTGTGAAAGACCCTTTCAACAATATCTTTCAGGTGATCGAAGAAAAGACCATCTTCAAGCCGCAGAAATCGGCCAATGGCGGCATCTGTGGCTGTACCATCGGCGTGTCGGATATCGACAAATCGATGAAGCTGTATGCCGGCATTTTGGGTTACAATGCCGTTGTTTACGACAAGCACGAAGTCTTTGGCGACCTCGCCGAACTGCCCGCAGGGAATATGTCATGCCGCAGGGTGCTGCTCAAGCATTCAAAAATCAGGATCGGCCCCTTCAGCGCCCTTTACGGACCTACACAGATCGAGCTCGTGCAGGTAGAGGGCCGCAAGCCACAGCGAATATTCGAAAACCGCATCTGGGGCGAAAAAGGATTTATCCACCTCTGTTTCGACATCGTAGGCATGGATGCCCTGCGCAAGGAATGCCTCGAAAACGGCTATCCCTTCACCGTCGACAGCAGCAACAGTTTCGATATGGGCGAAGCCGCAGGACATTTTTCCTATATCGAAGATCCTGACGGAACCCTGATTGAGTTTGTTGAAACGCACCGCGTGCCCATTATTAAAAAGCTGGGCTGGTATATCAACCTCAAAGACCGGAAAACAGTGAAAAGGCTGCCCAACTGGATGGTTAGCACACTGGCCTGGAAACGGGTGAAAGACTAACCAATTCCTTGCTATTTTTAGCTGTTACATATGATGCAGGCCCGTGGCGGTTTGTTGCAGGGTTGTGGACTGCTGCATGCGGTCCTTTTCCGACGATTTTTTCAATTGAATGGCTTGGCATCCTGAAATAATTCGCTACCTTTCGGGCACCAAATCCTATAACACCGGATCAATACAAAGCCCGCAGATGAAAGCCCTTACCTTAATCAGCAAATTACTGCCCCTTGTGCTGTTGCTCAGCCTGGTGTCGTGCAGCCAGAAACCCGCCGCCTTCGATTACGGCAAGGTTGAAAACGGCGTTTACCTCAATTCCTATTTCGATTTTTCGATGCAGCTGCCCGAAGGATGGGCAGTGCAGTCACGTGACCAGATGGAAAACATCGCGAATACCGGCAAAAAAATGCTTTCGGGCAACGACACCAACCTCGAAGCTGTCCTGAGCGCTGCCGAGGTGAATGTGGCCAACCTGCTTGCCGTATTCGAAAAGGAGATGGGCTCGCCGGTGGAATACAACCCAAACATCATGATTGTGGCCGAAAACCTGCAACATGCGCCCGGCATTAAAAGTGGCTTCGATTACCTGTATCAGTCGCGGAAGCTGCTTATGCAGGGTCAGTTTCAATACGATTACCTCTCGGAAAACTTCGAATTGGTCGAATTTGATGGCGTTGAGTTTTACCGCATGGACGCCAGGGTGAACTTCACCGACCTCGAAATCAAGCAGCACTATTATGCCACCGTCCGCAACGGCTTTAGCTTCAATGTGATTATTTCCTATGTGAGCGATGCCCAAAAAACCGTGCTTTTCGAATCACTCGGAAGCATGAGGTTCGGGAAATAAACCCGGCAAACACCAGGATAGAATTGATATTAAACACCATTGGCAAATTGCAATAACACAGCCTGATCAATGTGATGAATCATTACTTTGCTGCAAGTTATCCATCGTAAACTGCTTAACCCATTAACACATTTTCCATGAAAAAAACCACCATGCTCATCGCGATGATCCTGATTGCATCAGCTGGCTACAGCCAAAATTTTGTGCCTCGGACCGGAGGTCATTGCTTCACTATGGACATCCCCGATTATATGAGCAAGTCGTATGATTTGAACGATGTGGCTTCACTGCAATACCAGAACAAGGTGAAGGAAGCCTATGTGATTGCCATCGTCGATGAAAAGGACCAGCTTGAAAACCTGGGGATGAAGTTTCAAAATGCCAGTGAATTTCTGACTTTCTTCCTGAAAAATTACCCCCCGGATGTTTCTGAAAAACAAGTTTCAGAACCAGTTGCATTTGAGTCCAATGGTACAGGATTCGCACAAGCTGAACTCACCTGGACCGATGAAGACGCCTCTTTTTATATGTTGGTATGCTGTGCAGAGACTCAAGGTCATTTTTACAAAATCCTGTGCTGGACCCTGGCCGGGTACAAAGATTTGTTAAAGGATGATTTTCAAAAGATTGCGCGTTCGTTAAAAGAATAGTATTTGATTGACGTGGTTTTTCCTTGCAAACCTTTATGCGCCAATTGGGCGCAAATTTCAGGTGCAAAGCAATTATTGATATTCCGCCGCGATGGTGTATACCCTGAGCGTATGCGCATCCACCGACAACAGCTTCCAACGGTAATCGGCACTGCCACCCCAATAAGGCACCGAAATATCCACGATGGAATCGGTCAGCGTCCAGTTGCCGGTATAGTTGGCGTAAGTGATGGGTGGGGTTCCGCACCAGCCCGCATTTTTGCGCTCAATAAACTGCTGATCCGACTGAAAAACAATGCCATAACCATCATCAGGTAAGGTTTGTGCCCGGGTGAAAGTTACCAGGCTGTCGGCATACACGGGCCCTACCCAGCATCCGAGCAGGTAATTGTTTTTGTCGGAAACGATATTGTCCGATTTCCGGCAGGCTGCAGCCAGCAACATCAGCAGCAACAAGGTGAACATGTGTTTCATGGATAGTCTCTTTGCCCCTTAGATGAAGTCCGGCTCCGATAGGTTGCTTTGCCGGCAACAATTAAGCTGTAAACAATTCCATCAAAAAAGGATTTCTTTGCCGTGGAGAAGTGGCTATTTGAAATCAGCGATGTTGTAGCACACTTCTTTGAAGGTAAATTCGCCGTAGCAGAAATCGCCGTCAGGCCGGTGATAGATGAGCTTTGCCTCAGAGGCTATCCTGATGCCGTCATACAATGTGTAACCACCAATCGGTGTCGACCAGGGATAGTTGTGGTAGGTTTTCCCGTCGGTGGTCTCGAAGCGGTCGTTGCTGATAAAATTAACCAGGTCGCCGGCTTCATCGAAACAGAGTGTGGCACCAATGGTGATGTGTCCGTTGGTAAAGCTGGCCTTCGCCGAAGTGTTGTCGATGGCTTCCCAGCGGATGTTTTTGTCGAGCAGGGTGGCAGGTGCCATGCAGCACATATCGTTGAACACTGTCACGGTCTCGCCCTGGTCCATTTCCTTTCCGCGGGCATCGACAACCTTGAACAGGCCGACCAGCCGGATGACCATGGAGGCTTTCGCGTCCTTGTACATATGCAGTCCGGTAGCGGGAATACCCATTTTGCGTGCAGCAATGTAGAAGAGGCGCGTTGGCCGGTCGAAAAAGTTGTACTGCTCCGAACGGAAAACCATCCAGGCATCGGGTTTCGAGCGGATGCGGCCTTCAAATACCAGTCTTGCGTTCAGTGGCCGTTCGCGGCCCACCACGCCCATATTCTGCAGGTAGCGTCTCACCGGTGCCGGCAGGGCGAGCAGGTCTGCTTCACGCACGATGCCGGGCGTCATTCCGCTGATGCGTGCCAGCCCGGCCTTTACTTCACGGATATACTGCTTTTTCATTTCGCTTTGCCTTTATTGATGCCAACACAAATGATCTTCACTGTTTTAGACACATAATGTGTTGTATACAAAACGATATGGCAGGGTTATTATTTTATTTGTTTACAAACTATTCTGGGGCTTTGATTTTACAAAATAATACATGTTGTAAACGAGCATACATAGAACGAATGCTCCGGCTAAACTAAAAAGTGATATTGAAAACCAACAATAAAAGCCACAATAAAAGCTATTTTCTGCACCGCAAACACAGGAAAAAGAACCAACGATTATTAGCAATATATAAATAGTGAAGAATAAAACCGATGCAATTAAGCCTGTTTTTAAAAAAATCATTTTCATAGCAGTAATTTTTAATAAAGGTACAGCCAAAACAGCCGTTTTAAGGGTTTTACAGGGTGATGTCGCTTACTTTGATTTGGTGATGTACATCACATTTTGTACTTTTGAGAAATAACAATTCGTAAACAATATGACAGTAATTAATAAATATGATTGCGGACTTTGCAAGGACAAATCATGCGCTGTTGCTATTCTCACTCCTGATGAGCTTAAATTGCTTACAGGTAACTGCTCTGAAGTTGAACTAAAAAGAGGCGATACAATATTCAAAGCCGGATCATTAACTACACATATTGTTTACCTCAAAACCGGACTAGTTAAAGAATCATTGATAGGCAGCAATAAAAAGGAGCAAATTATTCAATTGATAAAAGCACATTCTTATTTGGGGCTTTCCTCAATGCTTGGTTATAAAACCAATCATTATTCATACAAGGCATTGGAAGATTTAAGGGTTTGTTATATTGATTCAACTGTGTTTAAGCAGCTTGTTCAATCGAATGGGAAATTCGCGTTTGAAATTCTTGTGTCTGTAAGCAGGGAAAATCTTAATAATTATCATCGCTGTGTAAACAAAAGCCTGAAGCAAATGTATGGAAGGTTTGCAGATGCGATGTTGTATTTTTCACAAGTTATTTATGAAAGCAATACCTTTGATTTGCCCATTACGCAAAATGATTTGGCAGCACTGACTGCAACCACGAGAGAAAGCATAACAAGAACGTTCACAAAATTCAAGAACGAGGGAATTATTGAACTTAATGGAAAAACAATTACTATTCTTAAAATGGATTTGCTTGAAAATATCAGCAAAACAGGATAGTAATGATGTCAGCAAGATATTATGGCCGCAATATTTCTATTATCATGCGTCCTGCCTCTGTTTTAATATCACTGGTTTTTGACTGAACCCGCGGTGTGGAACAATCACCTGGCATTAAACAGGTTACGATTTCTATCACAATGATAATGATTTAATTAGTTAATTGCTGACTCAAGCAAACTGCTATTGGGAACATATTTCAACCCCCGGTTGACAAAGGCCCTGGCGGTTGTTTTATTTCCCTTGTAAAAATAATGCAAAGCCGCTGACCTGTATGTACTTTCGATCATCACATTTAGCATTTTACTTTTCACCGGTGGTTCGCAGTTCTTTTCAAATTCAAGCAGGTATGTGTTTCCCTCCGGGGATTTGTTCTTTGAAAAAGAATCACTTGCCTTCTGCAGGTAGGCCTTAAGCTTGTGTTCAGTCAAAATGGAAACCACTAATTCCTGCGGATACCGTAAGGCTAACTGGTTGATGGTGTCAAGGAGCACATCAGGGTTGGAAATGTTGAACAGCTTGCGTTGCAAATGATTCTCCATAATCTGTTGCGCATCGTGATGATTGCCCTTGATGTCCAATGCCCTGGCCACATACTTTTCAACCATGTCCGAATGTTGGTATCGGTAACTCATCTGCAGGTTATAGGAGAAATTAATTTCATCGATTAACTTCTTATCAGTGATCTGCCCCACCAGACGTGCGTTTAACGAATCACAAAATGCTTCCATATCAGTATATTGCAAATGGTAATTGACAATATTACTGAAAATGCCAACAACCACATTCATATCTGTGTTCTCAAATTTCGAAAGCTGTGCCAGGTAATCGATTTCCCACACCTGGTCAAAATTGCATTTTTCAATATGGTAAATCAGGGCCGAATACAGCAGGTTTTTCACCTGGTAATCCGGATAGAAGAAATAAGCCTTCTGGCAGGATTTCAAGGCAGCTTCCGTTTCGTTTTTTTGCAGGCTGGTCAGGGCTTTGTTATAGTACTGAAAGCCGGGAAGGTTATTGAACTCCGCGTCCCTCACCTCATTGAACTTTTCTTCAAAGATCTCTTCCACCGACTTGTTTTTGTATTCTGACTCGCTGATGAGTTTCGAATTCCTCAGGTAATTGATATACTGCTGTTTGAACTCACCTGTGAAAATCTGCTTTTCGAAGCCCGGATTAGTGGTCTCAATGACGATTGAATTTGCGCTTGGGTTTGCTACCAGATAAACATGACCCGATGAAGCCTTCACCTTGTAAGGGACATTTAACTTGCTGTAGACCATTGCATACAACATCGAGGCGGTGACACAGTTGTAGTTTCCGCTTTCAAATATTTCAGGGAAATAGACGTCTTCATTGTATTTTTTCAGGAAGCGGCTATGCACGCCTGAATATGCGAGTTTAATTTTTTTCGACATATTCTTCGATGCTATCTTTTTAACTTCCAGTTCCTTAAATATGCTTTGATAAATCTCCTTTTTCTCCGCAGCGATTTTCTCATCCATGGTGTCATCAATTGCGAGAAACAAATCCAGGGTATCGCCCTGCTGCGACATGAATTGCTGAATGGCCTTCCGTTCAAATTCGGAATGGTATTGCAGATCGGCAAACCGGATCAGGGAATCCGTTTGCGCCATAAGCCCTGATGGCAACAGCCCCAGGAGCAACAAGAATAAGTGGGTGTGGATGCGCATATGGTTACGTATAACAATGATATTTATCTAATTTCCAACTTCTCCATTCAGTGAAATTATCTGCCCGAAACAGATCATAACATGGAGTGTTTTTCTTCAAAAATGATTTTATATTATGTAACACCTGTTTGTCTTCTCACCTTTGCCCACCAATGCGAATTGCATGCATTGCGGGCCTGTTTTGTCTGAAAGCATGTTATGGGGCGCCTCAACGCAGTGTTTCGGCCGGCACTGGCATGCCCATAAAGCCTGCTTGCTGTAAAATTAAGGAAATTATCGCCTTAACAAAAAAACAACACTTTATTGTGCAATTATTTTTGTCGGGGATTAAACATCCTGGTTGAGCAACACCACACTCATTTCCGGGCCTTGCGCTTTGAAGCCCTTGTCTGCAGCCATTGCTGGCCTTTAAAACACAGGAAAGAGGCGCCTGCGCCCACCAGGGCGCCCATGAGCACATCGCTTGGGTAATGCACCCCAAGCGCCAGGCGCGAATAGCCCACCAGCACAGCCCAGCAATAAGCGGGCACAACCACATACCAGCGGGGCCAGCACAGACTCACCGCCGTAGCCAGTGCGAAGGCGTCAGTTGTGTGGCCCGAAGGGAACGAAGGGCCTCCACCACCGCTCAGCTTCGCCAGCTCAGGATAGTGCACAAAAGGCCGTGTGCGATCGACACTGTATTTGATGATGTTGGTGAGCAAAGCCGAGCCCAGCACCGACGCAGCCAGGTAAAACGATTGCTGCCGCAGCCCGCGGTTTCTGCGTGCCAGGGCAAAGCCCAACAGAACCACCGGCAGGCCAAAGGTGAGCGGCCCGGCGCTGTTGGTCACCCCCACCACCACGCGGTCATACTGCGGCTTGCGGCCCAAATTGATCTTCCTCAGGATGTCAATATCAGTGTGTTGCGCCTTTAGTTGCAGGGCACACAGACAAAATAAACTGAGCAGCAGTTTCTTCATAAGCAGGCCAAAGGTGGTTTTTTTTGTTGACGAGTTAACGGGTTGAAGAGATTTTTATTGATAACAAGTCACCAATAACTAATCCCAACTCATCAGAAAGGCACGACGACCACCTTACCGGCTACCGGTTCGAGGTACCAGGTGAGGTTTACCGTACCACTCGATTCAGCCCAGGTCTTGAACTTGCCATAGGCGCGGGTGATGTCGGTTTTTTCGATGGCGCACTTAAACCGCTGATCGGTAATGATTTCTATGGCCCAAGGCAGTCCGGTGGCAGTTTTGAAGTTGCCTGCATCGTTCTGGGTGTTCATCAGGCTGGCATTCATCGTTGCCGTTGCCGGGAATCCGCTGCGGTGCACCTCGTGGCCGCGGTCGCCCGTCCTGAAAAGGTAAATCTCAGGGATGAAATTGCCTGCCTGCGCATTGAAGGTCACGGTGAATTTGAGCGTGTCGGGAACGCCCACAGGGCCTTCGCCATTGTTCTGGTAGCGGTCGTTGATGGTGGCATACACGTCGTTCGAAAGGATGAGGCCGTTGGTGTTGGCGGGATCGAGGGTGGCTGCACCTGTGACACCGGCAATGATGTTGGCCGGAAAGACGGTTTTGTCGGGTTTCACGAAGCGCAGGGCGAAACCATTGTCGATGCTGGCCCCAATGGCATCAATGCTGACAGAGAAACTGGCCGTAAGCGGAGTGCCGGCAGCGTTTTTGGTGATGGTCACCTTGTTCGACAGCACCAGGTCGTTGAAATCGAAATCGCCCAACGAAGGCCAAAGGTCTTCGAAAGCCAGGATCTGCCTGCCGCTTTCGGGGAAATAGGTGGTATAGCTTGTGTTCGGGTCGCCCGGATAATCATCGTAGCGGTCGATGATGCCATCGCCGTCGGCATCGCAGGAGATGTCGAAGTTATCGAGGAAATTGCCAATGCTCTGGCTGCCACCGGCCGCAGATATCGACTTGAACACAAAAAATGTCGACGTCTGCCCAACGGGCACATTGTAGGTGCCTGTGTAATGTCCCCAGGCGGTTTTGCCATCGGTCATGGTGGCCTGACGCACTGCTGTTGCAACACTTGCTCCGATGAGCACTTCTGCCACATCAACGCCCTGGCGGCCGCGATGCCATACCGACCAGCGAATGGTGGAGCCTGGCTCGAGGCACAGTTCCTGGTACAATGCAGCAACCTGGTTGGCGTTCAGCTCAAAAAACTGCCTGCCTTCCTGTGACGGAACGCCCTGAAAACCGCTCACCCACATTTCAATTTTATGATCGGTGGCGGTGGTGCTCCAGCCGGGAACATCTGCGTCGTTGCGCAAAGCATAGCCCGAGGCCAGGTATGGCAGTTCGCCACCCGCGTTCTGAATGGGGGTGCCGCAGCTGGTGCAGCTTACCACAGCTGTTGACTTGGTCTGCGGATAAATATAGGTTACAGCAGGTCCGAGCAACAAGTTCATGGCGCCGGTGCCTGTGATCTTTTGGGTGTTCTCTGTCACCGGATAGTACACATAAAAGCTACCGTCGGCCGGGAGGTTGAGCTGGAATTCGGCAGTGTTATTATGTACGATGGTCCTGTCGAGCACCTTGCCATCAGCGTTTACCACCTGGATGAATTCGTCCTCAGTGGAAACATTCAGCGGATTTTCGAGTGTCACCGTGAGTGTGCCCTGAATGGCAGCAGTCCAGCTAAAGTCTTCTGAAACAATGAGGTCGGCCATGTTTCCCCTGTTGGGGTCGGGATTGTCATTGCGTTTGTTGCATCCGAAGAAGAGCAGGGATGCGGCAAGGATTGTGGCAGTAAGTCTGATTTTCATGGCCGCGTGTGTTTCGTGTGTTCAACTGTAAACCTTCCAGGTTACAAAGATAAGGCCAAAATGCGCTGATTTGTATCACGCTGTATTGCTGCCGCTTAGTTGATCGATCAACCCCAAACAATTCCCATTTCGGGAAAAGAGCATTGTTTTTGGAAATACTCAACCTGTTTCCTGGACGACCAACCCATCACCAGTCACCAGTTACCATGGGTTCATACTGGCAGGTTCTTCTGTGAAAGTATTAACAATAATCGGGACGAATCGTTATTGTTTGGCTTTTTGTCTTAATTTTGCCCGCCTGACACAGTTTGGCTGGCGGCACCATCCGCCTGGGGGTGAATGCAAACGATGTGTCAAGGACTAACGCTTTAAAGCTGAACTGATTAAACATCATCATATGGAGAACCACACAAAAAAACGCTTTTCCGAATTTCCGCCAGTGATGCCCGAACAATGGGAAGCACAGATACAGAAAGACCTCAAGGGAGCCGATTACGACAAGAAACTGGTCTGGAGACCCTTGGAAGGCTTTGCGGTAAAACCATATTATACCGCTGCCGACCTTGCCAACATCAACTGGCTGAAGACCTACCCGGGTGAGTTTCCGTATGTGCGCGGAAACCAGGCCAGCGGCAACAACTGGCTTGTGCGCCAGGACATTAAGGTGACCGACATCAAGGAGGCCAACGAAAAAGCGCTCGACATCCTGATGAAAGGAGTTGATTCGCTGGGCTTTGAACTCGACTGCAAAAAGCAATATACGCTGGCCGACATTGAGTTGCTGTTGAAAAATATCCGTGCCGACATCGCCGAAATCAACTTCCTAGGCACCGATCAGCACCAGGCCCTTGTAACCATCATCGAGCAGCTGGTGAAAAAGTACAACCGCCCGATGGACAAGATTCACGGAAGCGTCAACTTCGATCCCATCATGCGTTTTTCGCGCCGCGGCGTTTGGTACAAAGGCGAAAACGATGATTTCGACACAGCCCACGCCCTGGTGAAATCGGTTCAGTCGCTGCCCGTTTACCGTGTCATCGGCGTTAACGGACACATCTTCACCAATGCCGGCGCCACCATCGTGCAGGAAATCGCCTGCTCGCTTGCAGTAGGAGCCGAATACCTGACCCGCCTGACCAACAAAGGCCTGTTCATCGGTGAGATCACACCCCATATGAAATTCAACCTGGCCATTGGACCGAACTACTTTATGGAGATGGCCAAGCTACGCGCCTACAGGCTGCTCTGGGCTAAAATCACCAATGCTTACGGACTCAATGATGCCCGCAACGGACGCCTGTTTGTGCATGCCACCAACAGCAGCTGGAACTACACCACCTACGATCCCTATGTGAATATGCTCCGCAGCACCACCGGAACAATGTCGGCACTGCTGGGCGGTATCGACTCCTTTAAGGTGTTGCCTTTCGACATGCCTTTCGAACAACCCACCGACTTTGCCGAAAGGGTAGCCCGTAACCAGCAGCTGATCCTCAAGGAAGAATCGTACCTCGACAAGGTTGCTGATCCGGCTTCGGGATCATATTACATCGAAAACCTTACACACTCCATCGTAGAGGCAGCCTGGAAGCTGTTCCTCGACATACAGGAAGAAGGCGGCTTCCTCGCCGCCCTGAAAAACGGCAGCGTGCAGCGCTTCATCACCGAAAGTGCCCGCAAAAAAGACCTGAACCTGGCCACACGCCGCGAAATCATGCTGGGGACAAACCAATACCCCAACTTCAACGAAACCATCAGCAGCGACTTGCCTGAGCAGGTGTTCGCTGCCGAAGACAAGACCTCGGCAGGCGCTGAAATTGAAACCATCAAAACCTACCGCGGCGCCCAGGCTTTCGAGCGCTTGCGCTACAAAACCGACATATACAGCCGTACAGCCCCGCGCCCAAAGGCATGGATGTTTACCTTTGGCAACCTGGCCATGCTGAAAGCTAGGTCGAACTTCGCTTCGAACTTCTTCGCCTGCGCCGGTTTCGAGGTGACCGACAACCCGGGCTTCGCCAGCATCGACGAAGGCATCAGGGCAGCCAGGGAAGTGAAGCCCGACATCGTGGTCATCTGCAGCTCCGACGAAGCCTATGCTGAATCGGCACTGCCGATCTTCGAAGCACTCAGGGATCAGGGCATCGTCGTGCTTGCAGGCTATCCGGCCGAGCTGGTCGATCAACTGAAACAGGGCGGGATGACACATTTCATCCATATGAAAAGCAATGTACTCGAAACCCTGCAACAGTTTCAGCAACTGCTCGGCATTGCCTGAGGCAGCGGCCAATTAATACGAATGAAAGAAATTCAGCTGATATGAAACCAAATTTTAAGAACATCAACATCACAAAAACCCCCGATATGGGTCAGACACCAGCACAGTGGGAACACAAGAACAAGCTGGCTGCTGAGTGGGAAACGCCGGAGCATATCCAGGTCAAACCCGCGTATTCAGTAGCCGACCTCGAGGGGATGGAACACCTGAACTATGCAGCAGGGATACCGCCTTTTCTGCGTGGCCCCTACTCCACCATGTATGTGATGCAGCCCTGGACCGTGCGCCAGTATGCCGGATTTTCGACCGCCGAAGATTCAAATGCCTTTTACCGCCGCAACCTTGCCGCCGGGCAAAAAGGCCTCTCCGTTGCCTTCGACCTCGCCACACACCGCGGTTACGACTCTGACCACGAACGTGTTGTAGGTGATGTGGGCAAGGCTGGTGTTGCCATCGACTCCATCCTCGATATGAAAATCCTCTTCGATCAGATTCCGCTCAACAAGATGTCGGTGTCGATGACAATGAACGGAGCCGTGCTGCCTGTGATGGCTTTCTACATCGTAACCGCACTCGAACAGGGAGCCAAACTCGAAGAACTTGCCGGAACCATTCAGAACGACATCCTGAAGGAGTTCATGGTCCGCAACACCTACATCTATCCGCCCGAATCGTCGATGCGCATCATTGCCGACATCTTCGAATTCACCTCGCAGAAGATGCCTAAGTTTAACTCCATCTCCATCAGCGGTTACCACATCCAGGAAGCCGGCGCAACGGCCGACATCGAGCTGGCATACACCCTGGCCGACGGGCTCGACTATATCCGCACCGGACTCAAAGCCGGACTTGACATTGATGCCTTTGCACCCCGATTGTCGTTTTTCTGGGGACTGGGCATGAACCACTTCATGGAAATTGCCAAGCTGCGCGCCGCACGCCTGCTGTGGGCCAAGATCGTGCATCAGTTCGAACCTAAAATGGCCAAATCGATGGCACTGCGCACCCATACCCAAACATCGGGATGGAGCCTTACCGAGCAGGATCCATTCAACAATGTAGCCCGCACCTGCATAGAAGCCCTTGGCGCAGCCCTCGGACACACCCAGTCGCTGCACACCAACGCACTTGACGAAGCCATTGCGCTGCCAACGGATTTCTCGGCACGTATTGCCCGCAACACCCAGATTTACCTGCAGGAAGAAACAAACATCTGCAAGGTTGTCGATCCCTGGGCCGGTTCCTACTATGTTGAAAAACTCACGCATGAGCTTGTCGAAAAGGCCTGGGCACACATCGAAGAGGTTGAAGCCATGGGCGGCATGTCGAAAGCCATCGAAACGGGGCTTCCGAAGATGCGCATCGAAGAGGCTGCTGCGCGCAAGCAGGCCCGCATCGACTCGAACAAGGACGTGATCGTGGGAGTGAACAAATACCGCCTCGAGAAAGAAGACCCGATCGAGATTCTCGAAGTGGACAACACTGCTGTAAGAATCTCTCAGATCAAGCGGCTTGAGCTGTTGCGTCAGGGCCGCGATGAGGCTGCCGTAAAGCAAGCCCTCGAAGCCATCACCCGTTCCTGTGAAACCGGCGAAGGCAACCTGCTCGCACTTGCCGTTGATGCTGCTGCAAAGCGCGCATCGCTGGGCGAAATCTCGATGGCCTGCGAAAAGGTCTTCGGACGATACAAAGCCGTTATCCGTTCAATATCTGGAGTTTATTCTGCCGAAACCATGGGTAATCAAAGTTATACGAAAGCCTCAGCCCTGGCTGATGAGTTTGCGAAAATTGAAGGCCGCCGCCCCCGCATCATGATTGCGAAAATGGGTCAGGACGGGCACGACAGGGGCGCCAAGGTGGTGGCCACAGGTTATGCTGATATTGGCTTCGATGTCGACATTGGGCCGCTTTTCCAGACCCCGGCAGAAGCTGCGCGTCAGGCTGCTGAAAACGATGTTCACATCCTGGGCGTTTCGAGCCTTGCTGCAGGGCATAAAACCCTTGTTCCGCAGGTGATCGAAGAACTGGCCAAGCTGGGCCGCCAGGATATCATGGTCATCGTGGGCGGGGTGATTCCGCACCAGGATTACCAATACCTCTATGATGCCGGTGCCGTGGCCATCTTTGGTCCGGGAACCATCATCTCCGAAGCTGCCATCAAGATGCTCGACATCCTGATCCAGATGCGGAAATAATGACAAAGTTTCACTTCAAAAAAAGTATTTTATTGAAGTTCTACTATTTTTCAACAGGCGCCTGATCATTATCACGCGCCTGTTTTTTTTTAAAATGTGCTGTAAACAAATGCTGCAATAAGTTGTCTGCTGCATTAATAGAGCATAATTCAATTTCCTCAAATACCCTCTTGCATTTCTCACATACATTTTTTAGCTTTATTGCAACAAACAATTATCCCCCCCAATGTCTATTTGCTTGTTTAACAATATATTACCCCCCCCCATCAACAAAAAGAAGACAGCAGGTTTGCACTGTTGGATGGCGATTTTTGGCGTTTGGGGGCACACAAAAGCACGTTTCTGCAATAATTTTTCCGGTTCATGAAGGTTTTTTTAATAACCGGTTTGCACTCATTTACATTAATAAGGACATTTTTTATTTGGGGAAGAATAAATTCTGCCGAGGTTAGCCGCTTTGCTTTTTTTGGCAAAGTGGTGATTCAGGATTAATTAATCTAATGAAATATTCGTTTTAAACATTATTCTCATGAAAAAATTAATATCAACCCTTGGAATTTTATTTCTTCTAGCAGTTTCGCCAAAAATGGCAAATGCTGAATCTGGATGCCATACCGAAATTATTTGTGGTCATTATTGCCTTTGCTGTGATTTTTATGATCATGTAATATGGTCTGAAATATATTGCGGTGGCTCAGAGTTAGATTTATAATTCATTATCACTTCGGGTTCCGGTTTCTAGACCCCGAAGTGATGTTTCTATATTAAAAATTATTAATTATTTTAATATATTAAATACATATGCGAAAATACCAGATAGTCAATAAAATATGCCTATTGATAATCATTCAGTTACTTCCTTTCCAATCTTTCTCTCAATATTTTGACTTTCCGACAATTTTATTGGATAGTGCAAATATTATTGTTTCTTATAAACTTGACTGGAAGCAGGACACGAATGACTTGAATCGTATAAGGCATGAAAAAATGACACTTCTTATAGGAAAAGAAGTTAGTCTTTTTATGAGTTACAATTTTTATCAATTGCGGTTAATTGGCAGAAAAGCCGAAAAAGAAGGGAGATTGGATGATTTTCTCAATAGTGAAGAGATTACAAACCTAAGAACACGCTTCAGCTATTCAATTTATAAAAACTATCCAAAAGGTAAAATAACATATACTGACAAAGTACTACCAGCCTTTTTAAAATATGAAGAGAACTTTGATCTTTTCAAATGGCAGTTATCAGATCAGGTCGATACAATAAATGGTTATTTTGCGCATTGTGCGTATACTGATTATGGCGGAAGGCGGTGGGTTGCGTGGTACGCACCGGATATTCCTTTGAGTGATGGGCCATACAAATTCCGGGGGTTGCCGGGCTTAATTCTAATGCTTTATGATGATCAAAAACACTATACATTTACATTTGATGAAATTGTTCGGCCAAAAGAAGTGATTGCACTTGAGTATCTTGATATTGATTGGGTAAAAACAAAAAGAATAGAATTTCTAAAAGCCGAATCAAATTTCAAGAATGATATAATAAGTAGGGCAAAAGAGACAGGAGCAGATAATGTATCTCAGCGGTTAGCCGCACAAAATCTTTCGCGAAGAAATAACCCTATTGAACTAAAGTAAAATTAATTTGAACCGGAGAATTAAAATATCTAACCTCTTTACATTAACAATTTATGGAAATGAAATTTCAATCGGCTTGTAAGGTTATACTGTTAATTGGATCTGTTACCAAGCTGCAAAAGCCAGTAATAAGTTAACAATTCAATGAAACTATCCGGTATCGAATTAAAGGTATCCTTTTCACATGGTTGGGATAGCAACACATTAAATGCGGTCTTAACCAGTCAGGAAGATATGCTTTTGCTTATTGTCAAAGAAATCAGCCGATTATGGGAGCCAACTTCAATACCTTTCAAAAAATGAGCCGCTACTTTGAACTGGCAGGCAAAATGCAGGAGTTAAGCCAAATACCAACGGATCGATTCATAGCAATAATCACCTATTCTATTTATAAAAATTACCCTGCCGGCAATCTCACCTACATCAATAATGTAATTCCAAATATTTTCCTTAATGAGGAGAAACCCAATGGCTTTGATTGGAGGCTGAACACAGAAACAGCTGTCATACAAGGGTATGATTGTCAAAAGACAACAACTCACTATGGTGGTCAATACTTGAGTATTTGGCACACAGTTGATTTGAATTACAACGATGGTTCTCATAAATTTGGTGGTATGCCCGGCATGATTGTAAAGCTCGTTGACGAAAAAGCACCCTTCAAATTTGAGCTGCTAAAATTAGAAATATCCGAGAACGAAACCTTCATCGAACTGAAAAAACGCGATTATGTGAAAACCAATCGGATTTATTTTTCAAAAGCAGCCGCAAACTTCCGTCAGGACATCATCATACAAACCATATCGGTCGGAATTGAAAGCAATGAGGACAACAATAGATGGCCAACAAAATGAAAAGAAGGAACACCCCCATCGAATATACATCATATCCTAGGAAGCGAAATGTGCGATTGATCATGTTGTTGATGGTGAGTTTGCTGGCAAACATGGCCATCTCGCAAGTCATCATTTCGGGCAAGGTCACCGACACCCTTGATCAACCGCTTTCAAGCATCAATATACTGGTTTTCCCGGCTCATAACAGCACGCTTGCAGCCTTTGGCATAACCAATGACGGCGGCCTGTTTTCGATCGATGTAAACGCAGATGCCGACAGCCTGGATGTGCTGGCCAGTTCGATCCATTTTGAAAAGAAAAAATATACCCTTTCGAACAGTACTCAAAATGCAGTATTCAATTTAAAACCAGACACCAAACTGCTCGAAACATTTACTGTGAGCGCCAGTCCGATAGTCCAAAAAGGCGACACATTGAGTTATCTGGTTGAACAGTTCAATGGAAAAGAAGACAAAACCATCGAAGATGTGTTGAGAAAACTGCCCGGCATTGAAGTGGAAGAAAGTGGAAAAATCTTATACCAAGGCATGCCCATCAACAAATTTTATATCGAAGGGCTTGATCTGACCGATGGTCGATATAGCATGATTAGCAGCAATCTGCCATATACATCGGTTTCGACAGTGGAAGTTTTCGAAAAACACCAACCCATCCGGATTCTTGAAGATCGGGTTTATTCGCCCAACGCAGCCATCAATCTTAAACTCAAAGAAGACTTTGCCTACACAGGCCGAGGTAAGGCTGGTGTAGGTTTTTCGCCATTTTTGTGGGACGCGAATGTAACACCCATGTTGTTGAGCAATGGACTTCAGCTTTTGTCGTCGTATCAAACCAACAACACAGGCAATGACGTTTCGATGCAACTACAGCAGTTAACCACTGGAAATGACGCGGCTTTTCCTGCTGAACCCGATAAGGAGATGCTGCTTTTCAATGCAGGATCAGTCATTCAGTATGGCGCTATCGACCCTAAAAGGTACCTCGACAACCAGGTTCATCTGGTCAATTTCAATGCACTTGTCCCGCTTAAAAAAGAACTGCAACTCAGAGCCAATGTATTTTTTGTTGACGACATACGATTGAGCCATAACGCAACAAACAGGCTGTTTCTGCTGCCGGACGACAGCTTACAGGTCATAGAAAATGTTGAACGAACACAGCGAAACAGGTTTTGGCAGGGCGCATTCGATTTAAACCACAATTCAAAGCGCAACTATCTGAAAAACAAAACACAATTCAAATTCAATGAACAGAAATTTCACGACTACATTGTAGGATCGGCAGATACAGTCCTACAGGAAATTGATGCGCCATTTCAGCAATTTTCAAATCAGCTGAATTCGATCTTTCGAGTAGGCACATCGCTCGTCGAAATTCAGTCGCTGTTCCAATACCAAAAAGGGCCACAACAACTAATTGTTGTGCCTGGTGTGTTCGAACAGCTTGTTAATAGCGGGTTAAAGTATGATACAGCGATACAGAATGCTACACTGGAACGATTTTATGCAGATCATTATGTTGGAAGTAATTTCAAATGGAGACGTTGGGTATTGTCGTGGCGATTGGGCTTTGCTATGCGTGTGCAACAACTGCAGACAAACCTTTTGATGAGCGAAAACAATGTGCTGTCTGAGCCTGGCGCTGAATTCCGCAATCAGCTCGAATCAACACAGTACCAGCTGTATCTTATTCCTTCAGCAAAGTATAAGTACAAAAGATTTCGCTTTTCGCTGGATTGGCCCTTAAATAGCCACCAATTAAAACTGAATGATAAACTAATCGACAAGCTGAAAGTTCATTACCAGGTGTTGCAGGCACCTGCAATGAGCGCAGATTTTACATTTGGCAGGTTTTGGGACCTGAGGGCTTCCTGGCATTATGCCCAACGACTAGGCGATCCCGACGATTTTCAAAATGCCTATATGCTAAGGAATTACATGCAGCTAATCAAAACAGATGTTTTGCTTAATCGCTCCAGCCAGCAATTGGCTGGTATTTCATTATCATATCGCAATGCGATTACGGCCTTTTTTAATACTTTTTCGTATTATTTTGTGCAACGCGAAATGAACCTGACTTACCAAACAAATCTGCAGGAAGATGGCTCGCTTACGATTTCGGCATTTGAAAGGCCGAATACCTCATTTTCGCACAGCATCAAAATAAAATCGAGTAAGTATGTTGCCACACTCAAATCAACTTTAAGCATCGATGCATTGTTGATGCGGCATGAGGGAATAACTTTAGTGAATGAGGCCATGTTTAACACGACCACCAGTCAGTTTATGCTGCGCCCCGAAATCTATTACAGGCTCAGTTCCTGGATGAACATCAACTACCAACTGCAATTTCATGTAATGAAAACGGCTATAGCAGGCGCATTGCGAAACCAGATCAATCTGAACAAGCACATCGCAAACCTGAATATATTCCCAAAAGAGAATCAAATGCTAAACATTAGTTTTGAGTATTACACGTTTAACCGGAATGCATATAATTTCACCGATTTGATGTTTCGGTATTCAATTCCCGACACAAAATTCGATCTGGAGTTTCGCTGGAATAACTTATTGAACAGCAATATCTTTCTTGAACAGCAGCTTAGTCAGTATATGGTTACAACATATGCACAGCAGCTAAGGCCATCGCAAATATTGGTTTCGCTGAAGTTTTCATTTTGATTTGAGACTATTTAATCGATCCCTTAAATGATTGTTTAGCCAAATTGGAAAACGATTCTGACAAATTTTTTTTAACCTTAACCCAACAGGTACAAGCCCCCATTCGCAATAAAAGACTCTGTTTTTTACGGTTCTGATTATATACGATATACGGAATTTGGTCTAAATATTTTCTTACTGCCAGATTGTATTACATTGATAATCAATAACGTGTTTTTCAAAAAATGCGTTGCAGTCCCCGAAACGAATTGTTTTATGATATAGTATATTGTATGCTTGTCCCATGTTTATAAAAGCCATACCGAAAATCGACAACAACACCGGCATGGCATACAACTACTATCGGTTATGAAAAAGCTACCGCCTGGCGACAAAGTCTGTTATCGCAACATCCTGTCTCTTAGTAATCTGACCGAACTATCAGAAAATAAATACTTTAAATTCTTGCCTACTGTATCGAGCAAAGTTGTATGGCAAGTTGCCGTTACCCAACGTCACCTGAGGTGGAAAGCCTTGCACACAGGTTCTATAACCAGATTATTGAAGGAAAATTGGTTGACCGTGTGTCTGTGGTATCATCTCCTAAGAATTTTGAAAAAGTTGACCTTGAAAGTGTCGAGATTGAAAACATCAGGGAAACAGGCAGTGAATGGATGTGAATGCAGACAGCGAAAGAGATTGGTTTGAGGGGATTTTTTTATTATTCCACAAGGGCTTTACTAGGTTTCTGGTAAATATAGGTGTTGTTGCGGTAATTGGTGTTGTTCTGATACCAGTCGGCAAAGAGGTTTCCACCCGTTTCAGCCCATTGGGCAAACTTCAGGTGTCCCGAGGTAATCTGCGACTGTTCAGTGGTATAACTGAATGACTGGGTGATGTTGATGGCCCATGGCAGGTTGCCACTGGTTTTGTAATACCTTCCTGAGCCTGGGTTTGAACTGTCGTCCATGGTGGCAAAAAACACCGGGTCGGCCAGTGAAGTTGGTGCGTAATCGGCCAGGTGCACTTCTTTCCCGCGAGTCATATCAATGATCAGGAATGGATTAAACGATTCAACCGGCACATCCGACAACAGGTATGTTCCCGGTTTCAGGGCCATATGAATGACAATGGTGTCGGGCTGGATATAGGGCAGTCCGGGAATCACATTGGCACCAAAGCCAGCCGACGATTGTAAAATATGCTTGATATTATCGAACACGATCACCGTTGGCCGCGACTGGTTGGCCTCGGTGCCGTTGGTCCTGAGCTGGATATAGGTTTCGTGGAGCTGGTATCCTGAGACTTCGATATCTGCCTGGGCGATGTTTCCGGGCAACTGGAACCCAAATCCGTTGCGCAGGCCTGCCCCGTTGGCCCTGATGATCATTGTGGCATGGATATCGGCAATTTTGTTGGCGCTGCTGGTTACTGTGGTAAAGCGGTAATCGACAACGAGGTCGTTGAAATCGTAGTCGCCCTTGCCGGGCCAGAGGTCTTCAAAGGCCAGGCTGCCGTTGCCTGCTGCCGGATAGTAGTTGTTGAAGGCACGGGCAGGGTCAGCAGGATATTCATCCTCGGTATCCATCACCCCGTCGCCATCCGTGTCGGCCGGGTTGCCTGTTTGCAGGAATGCCGCCTGTATCTCCACCTGGCTGAGGGCCTTGCTGTAGAGTTTCACCTCATCAATGGCTCCATTGAAAAATTTCTGTGCGCCATTATCCGATCCGATGGAGAAAGGACGGGTGTTGTAGGACAGGTTTGTGGCTGTGGCGACGGTGTTTTTGAGTTGTCCGTTGACATACAATTTCAGGCTGTTCCCTTCGAAGGTCATGGCAAGGTGGTACCATTCGTTCAGTTGCGGAACACCGCCCAGCCAGGTTATTGAGGCGTTGGTGCTGTTTGCGAGCCTCAGCCCGGCGCCCCATCCGTTCCATTTGTCCTGGTAAAGTCCGTAGCCATCCCAGTCGCCTTTCTGGGCTATTTTGGCTGTTTTGTTTTCATTGGTTTTGGCCCAGCCCATAAGCGTAAACCCTGTCGAAGGATTCAGGCTTGCATGATGCGGAACCGTAACGTTCGACGAGCTTCCGTTGCATCCGATACCGGGTCCGGCAACGCCGGTCACATGGCTGATGTTGCTCCCGGTGCCATTGTTGCTGCCTTTTGAATCGGCAAAGGCTGATCCTGTGTTTTCATCGAGTTTCCAGTAACTGACCAATGCGTCTTCGCCGGTGCCAGGGTTGTGTGAAGAAGCCATGAGGTCGAGCACCTCCTCCTGTGTGAGGGCACGGTTAAACACTGCCACCTCGTCGATGTTTCCTCGGAAAAAATTCACCGATGACTGGTTTCCGATGATCAGGTTAGCTGTGGTCGTTTTTAGGTTGCCCGTGGCCGGTGCCGATTTCTTAAGTACGCCATCAACATAAATTTTCAGCGTCGATCCGTCATAGGTTGTTACAAGGTGGTGCCAGTTGTTGTCGATAATCCTGTCGGCGTAATCCGTTGTCACTTCCATCCATGTGGGCACATACACAGCGAAGGTAAGGCGACCGGTTGAGTTGATGCGGATGATGTATTTGGTGTTGTGGAACATGAACGCGCCGCCCACACCGGCATCGGGCAGGGCAAACCAGAGCGACTGGCTGATGGTGTTGCTGAGGATATTCAGTGAAGTGCTGTTCGGTATGACCACTGTGGAAGATGTTCCATTGAACGCCAACGCCGACTGACTCACTCCCGGCACCCATTCAGTGGCACCCGTTGTACCAGAGTTGGTCCCTGTCTGGTCGTTGATTACCGTGCCGCTGTTCTCGTCGAAGTGCCAGTAAGAAACGAGCCCTGAAGGGATGTTTATTTCCCTGCCGGCTTCTGTCAGCTTCAGTGCTGCCAGGTCAACGGCAAGGCTGTTTCCGGTGAGGGCATGCAGCGTGCCGTTGATCCGTAACTTGAACACAGTGGCCGGCAGGCTTAGGTCTATCCTGAATTCAGGTTCTAACAGGTTGTTGTAACCCTTGTAATAAGTCACACTCCCGTCTTCGGAGCTAATCTGTATCACGCCTGCCGTCGGGCTTACAATCGAAACCGCCACCACCTTGATGGTTTGCCAATTAAAACTCTCAGGCACAACAAGTTCATCGAATGCTTTCGATTTTCCGAACGGATCGCTTTGCTTTCTGCACGAAGGTGCAACGATTGCAAGCAATAAAAGCAGGAACAACCAATGAAAACGTTTCATGGCCACAGTGTTATTAAGGTATTCAATCTATAATACAATTCATATGCCACAACTCAATACCTTGATATTATTTATCTTATACAAAGATCCGAATTTTACCCAGAACAATTACAGGAAAATTGTTCCAAAACAGGACATTATCCCATTTTTTTAACTGCACTTTTATGATGAAATGTTAGCCTGTACCGGACTATGTATTGACATCCGTATGCGTTTCAAAGGCAAAATTAAGTTGATCGCGTGCCATTGCTACATAGGCGCTGATATTTTAAGAGTAACACGGAGCAAGGGTCGGAATGGCAATAGCCTTGATCAGAAATCGAGGTTTGTCTGCACGACGTATTTCATCGCATTCAGTTCGAGGGCGACCAGGTTGCCGTAGCCGGCCCGTCTTTCCATATACACCCCGTTGTCGAGGTCGATAAAATGATAGTTTGGCGAGGAGGCCACATGGTGCAGAAATTCAAGGTCGACGGGTACATGTCCGTGGATGACGCGTTTGTTCCTGATTTTTGCCGGATCAACCTTAAACTCTCTGATCCACAGCATAGTATACCTGTCGGTTAATGGATCGTCGATTTTAAAGTTCAGACCGGCATGCACGAGGATGAACTTATCAAGTTCGAAATACAGCTTGAGGTCCTGCATCCAGTCGATGTATTTCTTTGGAATTTCGGACGCATACTTCACGCCGAAACTGGCCAGGGTGTTTTTCCCTCCATGCAATTCCCACACCGACTGAATTTTCGATTTTGTACGGAACCCCATGAAGGACTTTTTGTGTCCATCGTCGTTCCAGGCCTTTACGCAATAATCTTCGTGGTTGCCCAGCAACAGCTTCACTGGGTAGCCGTCTTCCTGCAGTTTCATGATGAAATCGATCACGCCCTTGCTGTCGGGGCCACGATCGATATAATCGCCCAGAAAATACAGTTCATCAGTCTTATCAGGCTTGATGAGGTTGGCGAAAAGGCTCTTTAATGTTTTACTGCAACCATGTATATCCGGAATGACCCATCTGTTGTTCATCAGGTGTTTTTTTATTCGTGTGTTGCTGATTTCATACGCAACAGACCGGGCTGGGTGCTGTTGTATCCATCAAAAGTAAATAAAAAAAATCATTGAGGTGCAATGTCTGCGCCTGCATCAACATCCCGAAAAAATACGTTCCGGGTTTATTTGGATTTCCCCTGATTGGCAACGGCAGCCATCAGGTTCTTGATTTCCTCCGGGTCGCCGATAAAATAGTCGTTCAACAGCTTCATATTGTCGTCGAATTCGAACACATAGGGAATTGCTGTTGGAATATTGAATGCCAGGATGTCGTCTTCGCTCATGTTTTTGAGGTGCATCACCAGGGCGCGCAAGCTGTTTCCGTGGGCAGCAACCAGGATTTCGCCATGCTGTACCAGGGATGGCTTGATGTCGCTGGTCCAGAAAGGAATCATGCGGTCAATCACTTCTTTCAGCGATTCGGTCAGCGGCAGGTCGTTGCGGTCAACATCGGCATAGCGCTTGTCGAGGGCAGGGTTGCGCTCATCGTTTTCTTTTAGCGGTTGTGGGGGCACATCAAAACTTCGACGCCAGAGCAGCACCTGCTCATCGCCGTATTTGGCAGCCGTTTCGGCCTTGTTCAATCCCTGCAGCTCGCCATAGTGTTTTTCGTTCAGTCGCCAGCTTTTTACTTCAGGAATATACATCTGGTCCATCTCTTCGAGCACCAGCCAAAGGGTCTTGATGGCCCGTGTGAGGTAAGAGGTGTAAGCCATCTTGAAGTTAAAGCCTTTTTCCCTGAGTTGTTGTCCACCTTTACGGGCTTCTTCAACGCCCTTTTCGGAGAGGGTGACATCGGTCCAGCCAGTGAATACATTGAGTTTATTCCAAACACTTTCGCCGTGGCGTATCAGTACGAGTCGTTTCATTTTCGGTCAGTTTTAAGTTTAGGAATTGGTGATCAGCCTTAAGGGAACAGCGCCCCAATGATCAATAATTTTTTGCAAAATTAACATTTTGGCGCAGAATTTACCTTACAGGATGCTTATTTTTGTCTTGTGAAAACAGTTACTGTACCGGCCATTTTTCGGACATTTTATCCATCGTTGCTGTGGCATATGCCCTCAGGGAACAAAAAGCTTTACCTCACTTTTGACGATGGCCCGCATCCTGAGATCACCCCAAAAGTGCTTGATATACTGGATAAATACAAGGCCAAGGCAAGCTTTTTCTGTGTGGGCGAAAATGTCGTCCGTTTTCCGGAAACTTACCAGGATCTGATCGCAAGGCAACACCTTTCAGGCAACCACAGTTTTAACCACCTGAATGGCTGGAAAACCCCTTTGAATGATTATTATGAAAACGTAAACCTCTGCCGGAACCATGTCGACTCAATCTGGTTCAGGCCTCCTTACGGCAAAATAACACCGTCGGCGATACAGGCCTTGAAAAAAGAATACACCATTGTGATGTGGTCGGTACTCAGCTACGATTTTGATGCAGAGACAACACCTGAACAATGTGTTGATTATGTGATCAACAATGCGGATGATGGTGCCATCATTGTGTTTCACGACAGTAAAAAGGCCAGCACCAATATGTTTCATGCCCTGCCTGTTGTGCTAGAGCATTTCAGCGCCCGGGGCTATACCTTTGAAGCGCTCCACAGCTGAAACAGCAAGCCACAGCCAGGTGCGCACGCGGCACCCTCAATAACTCGTCTCGTCCATTTTTACTTTGCCCCAGAAAGTGCGGTACACAAAAACTGTGTAAGTAATTACCAGCGGAGCACCAATAGCTGTCATGATCAACATGATTTCCAGTGATTTACCCGATGAAGCTGCATTATACACCGTAAGGCTGTATTGCGGATCAATGGTCGACATAATCAACACAGGATACAGTTCGATGGCTACCAGGATGAGCAAAAAACTCATTGTAAGGGCCGAAAAAATGAAGGCCGACACATACCTGCCTTTGCTCACCAGGCGTGGCACATTGGCAATGCTCAGGAAAGCCAGCAAAGGGACAATAAACAAGGCAGCGTTTTCGTGCAGGTTATCGGACAGGTGCGGCAGGTAAATGAGTGTGTACAAGGTTGCGATGCTATAAGAAACCATAAAGAAAATCATCGATTTCGTCAGCAGGCTGTTTACCTTGGTAAACAAGCGTCCCTCTGTCTTCATGGCAAGGTAAATGGCACCATGCATCATGAAAAGGGCCAGTGTGGTAACACCCACCATGATGGCATAAGGGTTGAGCAGGTCGAGCCAGCTTCCGACAAATGCAAAGTCGGGTCCGATGGCCATTCCCTGCAGGATGTTGCCCATCACGATACCCAGCAGCAAGGCCATCAATATGCTCGAAATACTATAGCTGACATCCCATAGCTGCCGCCACCAGGCCATTTTTTCCTTACTCCTGAATTCGATGGATACCGCCCTGAATATCAACGCAAAAAGAAACAACATGAAGGGAATATACATGCCCGAGAAAACGCTAGCGTACAAAACAGGAAAGCCGGCGAAAAGCGCGCCGCCTCCGATCACCAGCCAGACCTCGTTTCCATCCCATACCGGGCCCACAGCGTTCAGGGCTATCCTCCTGCTTTCTTCGTTGCGCAGAAACAAATGCCATGCTCCCGCTCCCAGGTCGAAACCATCCAGGATGGCATAACCCGAGAACAAGGCGCCAACAACTAAAAACCACCATGTGGGGTAATCAATTCCTAAAAATGTTTCCATGGCTTGTTATTTTGTGTGGTGATCAGGTTCAATGGCATCGAACAGCTTTTCGTGTCTGTTCCAGAGTTGGGTGTTGCTCATATCAGCGGGTCCGGCCTTTATTTTCTTGTCGAGCAGATACAGAAACAGCACAAACAGCAAGGCGTAAATCAGCGCAAACATGATGAGTGAAAAGAGCACCTGCTGGGCCGACACTGTGGCTGAAAAAGCTTCTGAAGTGCGGAGCAGTCCGTAAACCACCCAGGGCTGCCGGCCCATTTCGGCGGCAAACCAGCCAAACTGATTGGCCAGCTGTGGCAGAATCACCGAAAACACAAACACCCAGAGCAGCCAGCGGTAGTCAAAAAGCTTTCCGCGCCACCACAGGTAGAGACCAAACAGAGAAAGCGCAATAAAATAGAGCCCAAAGGCCACCATGAAGTGATAAAACTGAAAAATTGCATTTACCTGTGTGGGGATTTCGTCTTGTTTCATGTCGTTGAGTCCGGGCACGCTGGTGTCGAAGTTATTGTGCAGCAAAAAGCTTAGTCCGCCGGGCACATAAGGCCCGTAAACCTGTTGGTTTTCCTTGTCGACCCAGCCAAACAGGTAGAGGTCAGCGGGAGTGTTGCCATCAAAATGCCCTTCGAAGGCCGCCAGCTTTGCCGGTTGATGCTTTGCCACTCCATTGGCAGAGCTGTGCCCCGTAAGGAGTTGTAGCACTGAAACGACGGCCACCACCGACAGCGCCATCACAAAGGCTTTCTTCGAGATGTCGACAAATTTTCCTTTGAGCAGGTACCAGGCATGCACACTCATCACCAGAAAAGCGCCTGCGATAAGTGCCCCGATCCACACATGTAAAATGCGATCGACGCTGGATGGATTAAACACCATGGCCCAGAAATCGGTGACTTCGGCCCGCAACTGCATTCCTTCACCAACAAGGTGGTAGCCAGCAGGTGTCTGCTGCCAGCTGTTTGCAATGACAATCCACACCGCTGAAAACATAGAACCCAGCCAAACGCCCAGGGTTGAAATAAAGTGCACCACCGGCTTCACCCTGTTCCATCCGAACAGCAAAACACCCAGGAAACCACTTTCGAGTGCAAAGGCAAAAATGCCTTCCGCCGCCAGGGCGCTGCCAAAAATATCACCCACAAAGCGGGAATAGGCTGCCCAGTTAGTGCCAAACTCAAACTCCATCACAATGCCTGTTGCCACTCCAAGGCCAAAGGTAATGGCAAAGATTTTTGTCCAGAAACGCGCCAGTTGCTCATACTGCTTGTTGCCCGTGCGCAGGTAGTTTCCCTCCATCAGCACCATCATCAGGCCGAGGCCAATGCTGAGCGGCGGGTAAATGTAATGGAACGAGATGGTGAACGCAAACTGTATGCGTGATAATATTTCCAGGTCCATAAGCGAGGTTTTTGTTGCTAGTGTGCATGCATCAGCCTTTGCTGACAGCATATCACAAAAATAGGCAAAACGAACAGGCTATTCATTTCAAAACTGAAAAAACTGGCAATATCACAAGCCAGCAGCAAGTTGTATCTTTGCCTGATGGAGCAAGCAAGTCCGTTTATCGATATCCATACACACCGCCACAGGCAGCCAGGACAGGGATTGCTCGTGGTAAACAGTATCATGGCGGGAGAAGTGCTGCCAGAATCACCGCATTTCCGCTTCAGCCTGGGCATTCACCCCTGGCAACTTAAAACGGAGAAAGCCTGCACCCTCGAGAAGAAATTCATCGATCAGCTGGCAGCAAAAGGCTTGATTGCACTCGGTGAGGCAGGGCTCGACCGTGCTATTGCCGTTGATTTCAGTCTTCAGCTGGCGGTATTCAGCATGCAGGCCGAACTGGCCACTGCAATGCGTATTCCATTGATTATTCATTGTGTGCGCAGTTTCCCTGAAATCATCGCGGTAAGAAAAACAATGCAATCGCCCGGCGAATGGATCGTTCATGGCTTTCGGGGCAATGCCGCAACAGCCCAACGGTTGCTGAAGCACGGCATCAGGCTGTCGCTCGGCCTTGCATTGGTGACTGACAACAGCCCGCTGAGCCGGATGATTCCGGATTTACCTGCCGATCGGCTTTTTTTCGAAACTGATGATACTGATTTTCAAATCGAAAACATCTACCTCAAGGCTGCAGCACTGCTTGGTTTATCAATCGACAGCTTAAAATCGCAGGTCTTCGCTAATTTTGCAGGTTGTTTTAATATCCCCATGCATGCATAACTGGCAAACACGAACGGAGTTATTGATTGGCAAACAGGGCATCGAGACCCTTGCAACGCGCCATGTGCTCGTCGCAGGTCTTGGTGGCGTTGGCGCTTATGCTGCAGAGCAACTGTGTCGTGCAGGTGTGGGCAAACTCACCATAGCCGATGGCGATACCATTCATGCCAGCAACAGGAACCGACAGTTGCCAGCCCTCTTGAGCACACAGGGGTTGCCCAAGGCAGAAGTGATGGAAAGCCGCCTGCGTGACATCAATCCGGCAGTGGAAATAAACGCTATTGGACATTACCTCAAGGATCAAAGCCTGACCGATGTGCTGCAGTTTCCGTACGATTATGTCGTTGACGCCATCGACACCCTGGCACCCAAGGTATACCTGCTGTACCAGGCGCGTAAGCTTGGTTTGCCGGTTGTGAGTTCAATGGGCGCCGGAGGCAAATTCGATCCGCTGCAGGTGCAGGCCGTCGACATAGACCAGACCAACCATTGCCGCCTGGCCTATTATATCCGCAAGAAACTGCATAAACTGGGTGTTTGGAACGGCATCACTGCCGTGTATTCACCCGAGCCGGTATCGAAATCGGCCGTGAGGGAAGAGCATGGCGAAATGAACAAGAAGTCGACTGTCGGGACAATTTCCTATATGCCTGCAGTGTTTGGCTGCATCTGCGCATCCGTTGTCATCCGGGCATTGCTTGATCTTCCTGCTTCGGCTGATCAGACTTAACATCCGGCGCTTCAGTTTTCCGGTCGCGCGTTTCATCCTTTTCAGCAGTGTTTTCCAATTCAGTTTCCGCCTTTAATCCCATTGGCTTTTCAGCATCAACTGCCTTTGGGAGCACAACGGCTTTTTCTGCCATTGTTGGTGCTACGGCTTCGGGGATGTAATAAAACAGGCTGAAAATGAAATAGATCACCACGGCCGCATTGATCAGGTAAGCCGTCTTGATCAGCTTCCAGGGATTGATCAGTTCGCCAAACAGGTTGCCCTTGATTTCATCGTTGGTGCCATAAACCACCATGGCAAAAACCACGATCACCAGCAGTTTTTCGGCCACCAGGCGTTTCGACGACTGTGATTTTATGATGCGTTTATACAACATCAGTAAGGCCGATAAAGGCAAGGCCGCCACCACGAACACAAAAAACGTATCCGGCTCTTTTGTCATTACCTTTTCGGTGTGTTTGACCACAAAGCCAAATGCCGAAGCCACCAGGTCGTAGCCCGAATAACTGGCCAGACGCCCCAGTCCTACCCAGGGCAGGAAAAATGCTACCAGCAGCAACAAGCTGGCAACAATGTCGAAACCTTTGATGATGCGATGCATATTATTATGTGTTAATAATTGGTTTGTTTCTGTCCGGCTGTGCTCATTGAATAGGGCAGGTCGGTTGCGTGAATTGTTTGTCTGATGTTTGGCTTGCGGCTCATCACAAATTCGAGTTTCCCTCCCTGCATTATGTCTTCGTGGCGGAGAAAAAGTTTGCTGTATGGCTTGCCATTGAGCCTGACTTCCTTTACATACACATGTTTATCGCTTTGATGAATTGCCTCTATGCAAAAGGTTTTTCCATTCTCCATTAGGATTGTTGCATGGGTCACCTGCGGGCTTCCCAGCACATATTCGTTGCTTCCGGGACAAACCGGATAAAATCCGAGTGAACTAAAGATGTACCATGCCGACATCTGGCCGCAGTCATCATTACCAGGCAGTCCATTGGTGGTGGGTTTGTAAAGCTGTTTCAGTATCTGTCGCACCCATTGTTGGGTCTTCCACGGCGCGGATGCATAGCTGAACAAATAGGGAATGTGGTGACTTGGCTCATTGCCATGCACATAATTTCCGATGATGCCATCGTGGGTGATGTCTTCAGAAGCTTCAATATGGGCTTCATCGAGGGCCTGGGTAAACAGCGAATCGAGGTGTTGTACAAAGTGTTCCGGTCCGTGGCTCCAGGCGATCAGCCGGGCTGGATCATGGGGAACATACAACGAATAATTCCAGGCATTCCCTTCGATAAACCCCTGACCTTCGGTCACCATGGGATCGAAATCAGGCATAAAGTCACCCGTTGAGGTTTTGGGTCGCATAAAGCCTGTGCTGGGATCGAAAATATGCTGAAATGAACCCGCCCTACCCATAAACTGTCTGGCCGAATCGGTCAGCTGCATGCCATCGGCCATGGAGGCGATGCACCAGTCATCGTAAGCATATTCCAGGGTTTTCGAAGCTGCATTGGTCTGCAGGTCTGACGGTACATAACCAAACTGCTTATAGGCTCCGATGCCGTCATAGGGACTGTAATTGGCACTGGCTGTCATGGCTTCGAAGGCTTTTTGTGTGTCATACCCACGTATCCCCTTCATCCAGGCATCAGCAATCACAGGCACCGCATGGTACCCAATCATACACCAGTTTTCGTTGGCATGGTGCGACCAGATGGGCAAAATTCCGTGCACACTTTGTTCGCGATGTGCAAGCATAGAGGCGATAATGTCGTTTGTGCGTTGCTGCTCAATCAGTGTAAACAAGGGATGCAGCGCCCGGTAGGTATCCCAGAGGGAAAAGGTGGTGTAGTTTGTAAATCCGTCAGCACGGTGGTTATTCTGGTCGAGCCCGCGATACTGCTTATCGGCGTCCATATAGATGGTTGGCGAAAGCATGGCATGGTACATGGCTGTATAGAAACTCACCTTTGTGCTGCTGTCGGCTTCAATGTTGATTTTCGACAGTTCATCTGCCCATTTTTTCCGGGCCAAAGCTTTGATGCCATCGAAATCCCAGTCAGGGATCTCGCTGAGGTTGCCAATGGCACCTTCGGTACTCACAGGCGATAGCGCCATTTTTACCAGCAAGGGTGCCTCAGGACTGCCACCGAAACTGAACCATGCCCTGACGGCTTTGCCAGCCATCTCAGGAAAATGCGCGCGCTCGTTGAATTTCCGGTAAAATCCCTTGTAGATAATTTCTTCCTGGTTTTCCTGGCCATAATCACTGATGGGCTTCGAAAACGTCATGGCAAAATACATCATCCGTGTTCTGGCCCATCCCCTTGTCTGGCGATAGCCCGTTACAAGGGTGTCGTTCTCGACCCGGAGAAAGGTCCAGATGGTTTTCCCGGGATAGTTGTAAATGCCCGAAACCATATCGAGCACGAGGCCCATGGTTTCGCCATCAGCCTGGGTATACCGATGAAAGCCAACCCTTTCGGTAGCCGTAAGTTCGGCAAAAATATGGTAGTCGCTAAGTTCAACGGCATAATATCCCGCTTCGGCCTTTTCGTGCTGATGCGAAAAGCGGCTGCGATAACCTGTTTCCGGAGCAGTTGCTGTGCCTGGATTCAATTGCCGTTGACCGTTGTATGGCATCACCAGAAAATCGCCGAGATCAGCATGGCCGGTGCCCGAAAGGTGGGTGTGGCTGAAACCTGTGATGGTGTTATCAGTGTATTGATAACCTGCACAATAGCGATAAACATCCTTGATATAGCCCTTGCCGGTGGAATAAGGAATGGTATCGGTTTCGGGGCTCAGCTGCACCATGCCGAACGGAAGGGTGGCCCCCGGAAAGGTGTGTCCCATCTTTTCGGTTCCGATAAGTGGATTCACAAAAGAAACTGCCTCCTGCTGTGCCTGCAGGTGAATCAAGCCCAAAAACAAGGATACCAAGGTTAAATACTTCATAATCATGCATTAATGAAATTCTGCTCTGACTTACAAAGTTAAGGCTTTCCTTTGCTGTAGTACATGCCGGCCACTTTTAATTGCGATAATTTGCGCATAATTCTGCCAGCAGTGTGATTAAAGTGGCAGGTGTAAGGGATACCGGCATGCTTTAGCCGAAAGGCGATCCATGTGTTGCAGGTGCGTCCGAAGAAGTAGCTGTTTCGCGAAAGGAAGAACTCTTCTGTATGGCCGTATTCCTTGCTGCTGATCACATTTCCGGCTTCGTCGCGTTTGAAATTACCGGCGATATTGCGCAACAAATTGCTGAATTGAACCCGGCTCAGGCGCAAGCTGATCAGTTTACGCTTTGGCCCAAAATAAGTTGCCGGAGGACTGTAGAAGCCTACCACACGAATCACTGCTGGTGTTGGAATCATGACGGCCCGGATGGTGATCAGCAACATATCGTCGGTCGACAGATAAAATGCTTCATCGCCCCAGCCAATGTACACATAATGGTATTTTCGGTAACGTACAATTTCTGGCCAGTCCCGGGAGCTGATTTCATCAGTAGGAAACACAAAAGCGGTGTGCCAGCCAAGCTTCACAACAAAAATCTCGAGGCTGTCGGGCGGCCAGTGCGTCTGCTGAGCTACAGCTCCATGGTGCAAAAGGAACAAAATCCCAATCAGTAAAAAGCTGTAAGCGCGCATAAACCCAACTTTTGGGGAAAATACGCATAATGCATATTCCTGCGGATGAACACCTCCTGCTTTTTTATTTTCCGTCAGGGTTTTATGCATAAATGTTTTGGATATTTTTGCACTTTAAATAATCAAACCCCATGAAATCACTTTTCAAACTCATGTTGTTCGTCTCAGCCTTTGTCCTCATCTCTTGCGGACAAGCCAAAACAGACGAAAGCAACCTTACAGGACAGCAGGAAACCCAGCAACTTGCAGAACAAACTGCCACACCATCGGCGCCAAAGAAAAATGTCAGCCTTTACATCGGCACCCTGCCCTGTGCAGATTGTCAAGGAATCAGGGTTGAGCTGTTACTTTACAATGATTCGAAAAAGGTGCGTTATTCTGAACAATATATGGGCAGCAGCGATGAGCAAATCATCAATTATGAAGGTGTTTTTTCGGAATTTACCGAAGACAATATGAACAAGCTGAAGATTGAGCTCACCGATGGCAACGACAAAGTCAGGTTTTTTGCCAAAACCAAAAACAACGAGCTGATTCCGCTCGATAAATATGGAAACACCGACAATAAGCTATTGAATTTCAGCTTAAAACAAGAGGTTATCGAGTAACCGTGTGTCGCTGTTTTTTCTTTTTCTGTTCTTTCACCTAATACAACCGTTCATCACACGTGAGCAAATACCCGGTCATACGCTTAAAACACGGCAAAGATGAAGCCATCAGGCGCTTCCATCCCTGGGTGTTTTCAGGGGCCATTGCCCAATTGCCTGCAGGAATCAGCGCCGGAACCTTGGTGCAGGTGGTTTCGCAACAGGGAAATGTGCTGGGGACGGGTTATTTCGAAGAGGGCAATATCGCCATCAAGCTGCTTTCATTTGAAGCGGAAACCGTCGACACGGCATTCTGGCAGCGGCGGATCGGGCAGGCATTTGCGCTCCGACAGCAGTTGGGTTTAACAAACAATGCGTCAACAAACACTTACAGGCTGATTCATTCCGAAGGCGACGGGCTTCCCGGGCTGATCGTTGATGTGTACAACAAAACCGCTGTCATCCAGGCACATTCGGCAGGGATACTGCAGCAAGCAGAACACATCAGCGAGGTGTTACAGGAATTGTATGGCAACAAGCTGGAAGCCGTTTACAACAAAAGTGCTGAAATACAGGCCAGGTCGGGCAATGAGCAGGTTTCTGACGGATATCTCCGGGGCGGGATGGGCGACAACATCATCCTTGAAAATAACCAGCAATTTAAGGTGGACTGGGAAACCGGACAAAAGACCGGATTTTTTATCGATCAGCGCGTTAACCGACAATTACTCAGCGAACTCAGCGCAGGCAAGAGGGTCCTCAATACCTTCAGTTACAGTGGCGGATTCTCTGTTGCTGCGCTCAAAGGTGGCGCGTTACAAGTGGTTTCTGTCGACAGTTCAAAAAAAGCCATTAATCTTTGCGACGAAAACATCCTGCTGAATGGTTTTGATCAGTCAATGCATACATCGGTGCAGATGGACGCCAAGATATACCTCAGCCAGCTCAACGGGAATGAGTTTGACATCATCGTTCTCGATCCACCGGCTTTTGCCAAAAATCACCACAACCGACACAAAGGACTTGAGGGGTACAAATACATCAACTTTCTGGCCTTGAAAAACATTGCTCCGGGAGGACTGCTGTTTACCTTCAGTTGTTCGCAGGCTGTCGACAGAATGGCTTTCCAGGGAGCTGTGATGGCGGCAGCCATAGAAACAGGAAGAACATGCCGGATTTTATATCACCTTTCACAGCCTACTGATCATCCGGTGAATATTTATCACCCGGAAGGTGCTTACCTCAAGGGCCTGGTGCTGGCCATCGACTGATTTTTCAGAAATTCATCAGGAAGTACGGTTGATCTTTTCGATCAGGCTGGTTGTTGAATAGCCCTCTACAAGATCGATGGTTTCAACTGTGCCCCCCTTTGCGGTGACAATGTCGTATCCCACCACCTCAGTGGCCACATAATCCTTTCCTTTTACCAGCACATCGGGCTGCACAAAACGGATCAGTTCGTAAGGCGTGGGTTCGTCGAAGTACACCACAAGGCTCACACAATGCAGCGAGGCAAGTAGCATGGCACGGGCATGTTCGTCATTGACAGGGCGCGAGGGTCCTTTGATCCTGCTCACCGAAGCATCCGTATTCAAACCGATGATGAGGATGTTGCCCAGGTCGGCAGCTTTGCTCAGGTAGTCGACATGGCCAAGGTGCAGGATATCGAAGCAGCCGTTGGTAAACACAATCTTTTTATTGAGAAAACGCCACTGTGCCAGCAGAAGCTTCAGCTGATCCAGTGATACAATTTTCCGTGATGCAACCTCATTTTTCGTCATTGAGTGCTTTTTTATGGTCGACAAAAAACATAACAAAATAGCTTAAACCACCCATGATGATGTGCAGGAGGGTTTGTCCGGCATGGGTGAGGGCAACAAACGAACCTGCAGCCACACCGGGAACATTATATAATTCAACCAACACGGATTTCCCGATAAAGTGGTATGCCCCGATGCCACCGGGAACGGGTGCCACTATGCCAAGGCTGCCAATGGCGAGCATTGTAACAGAAGCAATGAAATCGAGACCGCTGGTTTCGTCGAGCATGAAAAAAGGGATGTAGAGCATGAGCGCGTACATGAACCAAATGAGGATGGTGTAGACAGTAAACATGCCTTTTTGTTTCACGCGCTGGATGGTTTTAACGCCTTCGCTAAGTCCACGCAGCAATTCCATTGTCTTGCTGTAGCCCGGCATTTTCCTGAACCTTTCCCTGAAAAAGTAGAACAGATATATAGCAAGTCCGATGAGCACGATGAGGATGGCAATCATGACAAACAACATTATCTGATGTTCCTGTATGGTGTCAACAAGTGGTTTTGTCATGCGTGTTACAAAGCTGCCCAGCAACTTCCACTGGAAGAATATCACCCCAAACAGGATGGCCATCAAGACGATGAGGTCGAAAAACCGTTCAGAGATGACGGTACCGAACAAGGCATTAAACGGGATTTTTTCTTTTCGTGAAAGCACGCCACAGCGCATAAATTCGCCCATGCGTGGCACAGCGGTATTTGCCATATAGCCAATCATCACCGCATAAAATGTGGTGGCCAGCCGGGTTTTGTAGCCAAGGCTGTTGATCAGCAGGTTCCAGCGGAGTGCCCTGAAGGCATGTGCTGCAAAGGCAAAGACAAGGGCAAGCAGCATCCAGCTGTAATGCGCATGCCTGATGTCGTCCCAGACGGCATCGAGGCTTAGCTTGCGAAAACTTAACCAAAGCAAAAATACCCCAAACAGTAAAAAGAAAAGGTACTTAGCTGTTTGTATGAGAATACGCTTCAATGATTTGTGCTGATTTGATTACGATCATTCGGGAAAACAATGGTTGGCTTGAATTTTTTGGCAAACTCAAAATCCATGCTTGCATAGGACACGATGATGATATGGTCGCCAACCGCTACTTTACGTGCGGCGGCGCCGTTGAGGGAGATGAGGCCACTGCCCCTTTCGCCCTTAATCACATAGGTGTCGAGTCGTTCCCCATTGGTAATGTCGTAAATGTTCACACGCTCATTTTCAATCAGGTTGGCAGCATCCATCAGGTCTTCGTCAATGGCAATGCTGCCAATATAGTTGAGGTCGGCTTGCGTGATTGTGGCACGATGTATCTTTGATTTTAAAACTTCAATGTTCATCGAATTGTTGTTTGAGTCTGTAAATCAGCCCGAAAGGTACACAAACGGGACGGCAAAAATACTAAAATATTCGCATATTGTCGATTAATCTGACCTTACCCAGAAAAACAGCCACAAATATCAGGCAGCCGGTTTCAGGATTCCAGGTGTCGATTGGTTGAAGCAGCCGGTCTTCGGCAATTTCAACATAGTCGATGGCAAAAAAGGGTTCAGCAGCAAGCTGATTGACAACCCACTGTTTTAGCGCTGCCGGATTGTTGCGTTCGGTGAGCCGGACAGCTTCTATCAGTGTTTGGTAAATGCGTGTCGAAACAGCCCGTTCTTGCGGCGTTAACCTCATATTGCGTGAACTCATGGCCAGGCCGTCGGCTTCGCGTACGATGGCACATGGCACGATCTCTACCGGCAGGTGACAGATTTCGACAAGCCGTTGGATGATGGCCAGTTGCTGGAAGTCTTTCTCGCCAAAATAGGCTTTATCCGGCTCAACGATCTCGAACAGTTTCCTGACGACGATGGCCACTCCATTGAAATGGCCCGGTCGGGCAGCTCCTTCCATGACCTGGGCCAGCAAGCCAAAGTCATATTGCGCCGTCTCAGGTTTAGGATACATTTCATTCACCCCGGGAGCAAAAAGCACATCACAGCCCACCGTTTCAAGGAGTTTGCTGTCCTGTTCAATAAGCCGTGGGTATTTTTCGAGGTCTTCTTTGTTGTTGAACTGTATCGGGTTAACAAAGATGCTTACCACGAGCAGCGAATTCTCATTTTTGGCCCTCCGCATCAGCTCAAGGTGACCTTCGTGCAGCGCTCCCATGGTCGGCACAAAACCTGTTGTAGGCACAGGATTTACTGATGTTCTGCAGCCAGCCAGGTGCTCGCGCAGTGAAGCAATGGTTGTAAATGTCAGCATAACGGCGCTAAAGTAATATCAAGCTGGTTAAAAATCAAGCAATAAGGCTGCCAAAACAGCTGTTTAGCGAATAATTTTCATCAGGTCTTTCTCAAGGCTCTTTTTGGGTGTCTCGATAATGCGTCCGATTTCGTTTCCGTTGCGGTAAAATATAAAGGTGGGAACACGCTCAATGTCGAAAGGCTTGATGTCGACAACAAGTCCTTCTTTGCGCGCGTCGACAGCGATCATGTTCAGGTGGTCAGCCGGGTAGTTGATGGCATCGAGGATCTTGATGAAGCGTGGAACCTGTATCTTCGAATCGCCACACCATGTACCCAGCACGATGGTCACTGCCACATCACCCATTTTCTCCTTGAGTTTGCTGATGGTTTTGTCCGATAAGGAATACAACTCATACTGGCTGTTGAAATAATAGCCGTATTCGCCCGTTTTCAGTCCTTCCTTGTCCACATAACCGATCATGACATTTTGTTTCAGTTCAGGATCGATGATAACCTTGTTTTTTCCCTGAGCAAAGGTGAATTGTGAAGCCAGCATCAAGGTGATGACCAATAAAAAATATTTTGTTTTCATCATGACAATATTTCCGTTAATTTCAAACCCGTATTTGTTGCAAAGGTAACGGAAAATGCACATCGACTATTTCACAAAAACAGCATAAAGATGACGAAAATTAACAACAGCCTGATGCTCATCACAGGCGGCGCCTCAGGTATTGGCCTGTTGTTGGGCCAGATGGCGCTCAGCCAGGGCGCTTCGGGATTGATTATCTGGGATAGCCATCCCACCAAACTCAAGGCAGCTGCGGAGCTGCTGAGCCAGGACGGGCAGGCTGTTTACCCCATGCAGACCGACGTGTCATTGCCCGAATCGGTGCAGGCTTCACTGGTCAAGTGCATGGATGCCGGGCTGGTTCCCGACATCATTGTACTAAACGCCGGTGTTGTTACAGGCAAATTTTTTGTCGACCACCACATCGACGACATCAACCGCACACTGGGCGTGAATGTGTTGGGATGCATGCTGGTGGCCAAGGCCTTTCTGCCGGCCATGACCCAACGCCGTTCGGGACACATTGTCACCATCGCTTCAGCAGCGGGCATGCTTGCAAACCCGCGCATGTCGGTGTATGCCGCAAGCAAATGGGCAGTACTGGGTTGGTCAGAATCGCTCCGACTTGAAATGAAAGCCCTGAAAACTGGCATTCGGGTTACTACGGTAACACCCAGTTATATCGACACCGGCATGTTTCAGGGGGCAAGGGTGAATTTTCTGCTCCCCCTGATGAAGCCCGAAAAAGCCGCCAGGAAAATCATCAGCGGGGTGGTCCACAACAGGATTTTTGTGCGCATGCCTGCATTGGTTTATTTACTCCCGTTGTTTAAAGGAATTCTACCGGTCAGCTGGTTTGATTTTCTGGTTGGCAAACTGCTTGGCGTGTACAAATCAATGGACCACTTTACCGGACATGCCTGAACCCATGGCTGCCAATAAATTTGTGTTAATTTTGTCTGCCTGAAAAAAACCCACCGACCCTATGCCTGAGCATTTGCTGCCCCTTGATCCCGATCACCTGACATTACCCGATTTTATTGACAGAGAAACACTGCATGAACGCCTGAAACTTTTTGTGATGGACCTGCTGGCTGATCATTTTGAGCAGCTGTGTGCGCTCATGTACAGGCACGATGTGAATGAGCATGATTTTCACCTGGCGCTCGACCTGCCATCTGAGGAGCAACGGGCGGGCAGGATTGCCGAGCTTGTGATTGAGCGCGAACTGAAAAAGATGGAAAGCAGGGCTGCTTATGCACGCAGCCGGCCCAAGAAACTTGAACAATAAGGCAATTTCCCTTGTTCGATGAATGACCAACGGTCAGAAAATTACCATTATCGCAGCTTGGTAATATGAGTCCGACAGGCATTTTTCGCAATTTATCGCTATCTTTGTTACAATCACTAACCTCATTCCTTGTGAAGCAAATCATCATCCCGATCATGGTGTTGTTCATCATTGGCGCGCAACAGGCCAGAAGTCAGCAACTTGATGCTACCGGCCTGAAAGCAAAAATTGCCGCCAGTAAAAAAGATCCCAAAGGTCCTTACCAGCAAATCATGTGGCACTGTCCCGACGGTTCAAAAGTGCCACCGCGTGAACGCTGTCCCGAAAAAGGAGGCGTTCAGCGTGCTACCTATAAACCCTGGATCGACACCCTTGCTGCCAGGCAACATCTTTTTCTGGGCCAGATTCTGGCTGCAACTGATTTCGCAGCTTTCCTCGATGAAGAAAAACAGTTTTCGCGCCTGAAACAGTATCAGCTCGAACAATACCTGCGCACCATCGACAATGGTTGGATACTGCAAAAAGCCAGGTTCTACCGTGGCGCTTTTCAGGATGAGGATGAAAATGCCTGGGGCAGCAAATTCCTGATCTGGGCACTGACTAGAGACGATCTTGTCAGCAACAGGTTTTTCATGCTGCGGCAGGCCAGCAAAGACATTCCGCACAAAGCCGAAAATAACAACCTGAAGAAAGTGCGGGCCCTTTCGATGGCTATAGCCGATACCCTGCCCGCTTTTATGGATATCCGGGTAAAGATTCATGGTCAGCCCGATCCAAGCGACGTGAAACGGGTGAAAGATTTTAAACTGAAAAACAAGGATAAGCTCGGCCCCGAAGTCTTGTCGCGCATCGATTCACTGCTGGTTGAGATGGACCTGCTGTATCGCCCCGTCGACTGGCAATCGCTTGATAAATTTTTGAAACCACTCAGCAACAGTACAACTGCCAGCAGGATGTTGCAGGTGGCAATAAGCGCTTTTGGAAAGGCCACCGGTGCGAAGGAAAAAGTAAGTGTGGCATCATCCCTCCTGCTCGATATCAGAAAATCACTGCCTGCAGAGAAAGCCAAAACCAGGCTGGCGCTAATGGACCTCTCAAACAGGGTTGAGGAATTGCTTTTTGGTGAACTTCCTTCATGGGAAGCCAAAACATTGGGTGAAACAATTGAGAAAAACTACCACCTAAGTATGGCAGCAGCCGGAGCCGGATTCATTGAATTGTGGGAATGGGACAGCATTGCTCCCGGCTTGAAACCAATTAAAAGTACTGATATTTCACTCGCACAGCTGAACGAATATATGGTCAGGGCACGACGCGTGGTTGAGTGGAGCACAGCCATGATGCACGTCAACTTTCATGATGAAATTGTCCGGTTCGAAGCCTTTGAACCTTTGGTCAGCGGCTTTCAGGACGACCGTATCCGCTCGTCGGTGCTGCTGCAGCTGGGTCAGAGCGTGAGTGCCCTCGGGACCCTGATCAATACGCAATCGTCGTTGACAAACAAGGTGTTCAACATCCCTGATCAGAGCCATTTCAGGGGTATAAATCCGGGTTTTGCGAAAGGCGAACTTGTGGTGACCGCTTCACCTGAAGGGATCGATATTTCGGCCGACAAAATCTATGTGTTTCAGTACCCGCCCTCCGACCTGAAGCCTGTTGCAGGCATCGCAACGGTTTCTGAAGGCAACCTGGTGTCACATGTGCAGCTGCTTGCCCGCAACCTGGGCATCCCGAATGCGGTGCTCTCGCCTCAAAACCTGAATGCACTCAAGGCCTATGCCGGTAAACAGGTGTTTTATGCTGTGTCGAATAAAGGCACTGTGGTGATGAAACTCGCCTCTGAAATGCTTCCTGAAGAAAAGGCCTTGTTTGAGGCAAAAAAACGTGCCGTGGAAAAAATAAAGGTGCCCATTGATAAAATAGACCTGCGCCAGCAAACCGTGCTCAACCTCCGGCAGGTTGACGCCGGAAGCTCGGGCAGGCTCTGCGGTCCAAAAGCAGCCAATCTGGGCCAGCTGAAAAAAATGTTCCCTGACCATGTTGTCGAAGGCATGGTGATTCCTTTTGGTATTTTCAAACAACATATGGACCAGCCAATGCCAGAAACCAGCACCACCTACTGGGGATTTCTCAATGAAGTCTTCAAGGAGGCTTCGCGGATGGAATCGGCAGGCAATGAGCAAGCTGCGATAGAACAGTTTCTGCTGTCGAAGCTGGAAGTGTTGCGCTATGCAATCCTGAAAATGCCCCTTAAGCCAGACTTTGTTGCCGACCTGAAAAACCAGTTTACGCTGGTGTTTGGAAAACCCATGGGCAGCATTCCGGTATTTGAACGCAGTGACACCAATATGGAAGACCTGAAAGACTTTACAGGTGCAGGCTTAAACCTCACCTTGTTTAATGTGGTGGAAGAAGAAAAGATCCTGCAGGGAATCAAACAGGTGTGGGCATCACCCTATTCGGAAAGGAGCTTCCGCTGGCGGCAGAGTTACCTGCTGAATCCCGAAAATGTGTATCCGTCCATCCTGATCATTCCAAGTGTGAATGTGGATTATTCGGGCGTGCTGATTACCAAGGGCGTAAGTTCGGGAAACAAGGCGGATTTAACTGTTGCTTTCAGCCATGGTGCCGGAGGCGCAGTAGATGGTCAGGCAGCCGAAACCTACCTGTTGAAGCCCGATGGCACACTTGATTTTATTGCCCCATCGCGTGAGCCCCATTTCAATATGTTGCCGGCGACGGGCGGCACCCGCAAGGACAACACCACTTTCGAAAAACCCATTTTGAATCAGGGAAATATCAGCGCCATCAGGGATTTTGCCTGGCGGCTGAAACTTAAAATGGAAGAAACAAAAGGCATGCAGGGTCCATTCGATGTGGAGCTTGGATTCCTGGATAACAAATTGTGGTTGTTTCAGGTGAGGCCTTTTGTCGAAAACAGGAACGCCGCCGGCGCCCTTTACCTCGAGAGCATCACCCCAAAAACCGACGAAAGCAAACGCGTTCTGCTCACTGAAGCCCTTTAATCATGTCAACAAACATCGCAAATCACCAATCATCTCATGGCACCGTTAATACGCCCGTTCATTCATTTTTGCGTTACATCAGATTCGCCCTGATCGCACTGATATTTCTTGCCACCAGCCTGCAATCGCTGCGGGCTGAAACCTATCCCCTCGACGGATATTTCCTCACCGGCATCAGGCGCCTTGTGTGGTGGCAAATGATCATCAAGGGTGAACTCAAAGGGACGAAGCCCATTGCCGGCGCAACAAAATCGGTGAACGACATCAAGCTTCAGCTTGAAAATGCCAAAGGCGACAGCCTGAAAACACTTCCTGCGCGCGACGAAAAACTTCAGAAAGCCGTTAACGCACTCTTTCCAAACCTCGACGAAAGCTACTCGCTTTGCCTGCTCGACATCACAGCCGGCAAGAAGATCCGCTACGCCAGCAGGCAGGAGACCAAGGGATTTCAGCCAGGAAGTGTGGGAAAACTTGCAGTTGTTGCAGGACTTTTTACCGAACTCGCCCGCATCTATCCCGACTCCTTCGAAAAAAGGCAGGCACTGTTGAAGTCAAAATTTGTCCGTGCCGGAAAGTGGGCCATCGCCGATGTGCATACCGTTCCTTTCTTTAATCCCGAAACCAGGGAATTTTTCAAACGTACGGTGGCTGAGGATGATGTGTTTTCGCTTTACGAATGGGCCGATCACATGCTTTCGGTGAGCAACAATGGCGCTGCCAGCGTGGTTTGGCGCGAATTGATCCTGATGCGTAATTTCGGGCAGGCCTATCCGGCCTTAACAGAAATTGAGGCTGCGGCATTTTTTAAAAACACCCCCAGGGACAGCCTGCGTAAAATGTCCACCCTTGTGGTGAACGAGCCTTTGCTGGCCCTGGGCATCGGCAAGGACGAATGGCGTCTGGGCAGTATGTTCACTAAAGGAGCCAAATCGTATATCCCGGGCGAGGGCGGTAGCATCGGTTCGCCGCTGGCCCTGATGAAATACCTGGTGGCCCTCGAACGCGGGCAAATTGTTGATCACAACTCGAGCTTGGAAATCAAGCGCTTGCTCTATATGACCGACAGGCGTATCCGGTATGGCAGCTCACCGCGATTGGCCACAGCGGCCTTGTATTTTAAGTCGGGCAGCCTGTATAAGTGTAAGCCGGAAGAAGGATTTACCTGCAAAAAGTATTCGGGTAATGTTGAGAACTACATGAACTCAGTTGCCATTATCGAACACACCGATGGCACTGTTTATCTGGTGGCACTGATGTCGAATGTGTTGAGGAAAAACTCTAACCTCGACCACCTGGAGCTGGCCACCGGAATCGATGATATTATCAGAAATAAACGGCCCTAAGTGGTCTTTTCAAGGCGTTCAAGTGCCCGGCCGGCAAAGTCGCTGATCTTCGGGTTCGGACTGTCAAAGTAATTTTTTGCCAGTTGAATGTATTGTGGCCCATGCTGAAAACCAATCAGGTAAAGCACAGCCAGCTTGATCTTTACATCAGATCCTGCCAGGAGCATGGTATAACAGGTGATTTCGTCAGGCACGTGGATATTCAATTGGTTCAGGGCTTCTTTCGAAATGGTATCGAGTATGCTTGTCTCAAAAATAGGTATCAATACACGTTTTAGGCGGGCATCAAGCAGGTTTTCGAGAAACTCAATGCTGCTCAGCCTGATATCGGGCTTGTTGCTTTGGAAACTCTTGTAAGCCGTTGAAATTTCATCAACCGGGAATTTCAGCCCCAGCAGGCGAAAAATCCTTTCGAGTCCACCGTCGAGCCGCCTTTCGAGCAACACGATCAGACTTTTTCGCGCTTCTGTAAGGTCGGTGCTTTCGGGCTGTTGCGCATCAGCCACTTCCTTCATCGTCAATTCCGTTTCAAGATACATGATCGAAAGCGTGTCCTGTAAAAGCCGGGCTTCGTCAAGAATACGCCTCAACACCAGCTTTTTATCGAAATGAAGGTAGGGATAACGCTGTTTCAGGTTGTTGAGCGAAGCAAGTGCCTCGTTACGCACCTGGAAATCCTCGGAGTTGAGCAAGCCAAACAAAAACTTTACCGAACGCTGCGATTCGATATTTTCAACAATGGCCGGTATCCTGCGATGAATTTCGAAATTGTCGGCAAGCTGCATCTGGGCATCAAGGATGGTGAGGATTTCGACGCCATAAGCTGCCAGTGCCGTTGCCACCTGAGGTGCATAGCGAATGTCGGGAATAAACTGAATCAGTTTGTCGATGAACTCGGCCGAAATGGCAAAGCCGGCCGCCTTGATGGCGTGGTTTACAATGACAGGATCGGTGTGGTTCAGGCCCTTTTCGATGAAGCTGAAATAACTCGACAAATGTCCCTTTCCGATGGCTTCGAGCAAAACACGGGTGTTGTACTGCAACACATCAGGGTTCGACTGAGTGCGCAAACCAGCAATTTTATGCGCAATCACCTGTCGCAATTCATATTGCTTCTTCAACTCCGGATTATCCCTGATTTCTCCGGCAAGGCTCAGCAAGGCTGCTCCGCTTAGCTTGTCATCAGAATGATTGAGGTATTGTTGCATCAGGTTTCTCCGGCCCATCGGGTCGTGCTCAAGCAGGTACTCAAACGCCCTGATTTTCACCTCCTGCACCGGGTCGCTGATCATTGTGCGAACAGTTTCATTCAGGTTTTTGTTGCGGTAGAAATACAGGTTATGCAAGGCTTCGGCCCTGACAAGACCTTCAGGATGGAATAGTAGTTTTTTAACAGGCAGGAAGAGTCTTTCGTTTGGGTGTTCGCGCGATTTCTGCAACACCCACATCAGCTGTTTTCCGTTTCCTTTTTCGAGCACCCTGATCAGCCCGCTGATGACTGACTCATTCGAGAGGTCGATGGTCCGCATCCCTTGATCGTGTCCCGACTGCCTGATCTTGAGTTGAAACGAGTGGATGTATTCCCTGCGCACATTGAGGGCAAAATAAAACCAGACTCCCAGCATGACCAGTATCATCAGACTGATGAAGGGCGTCGACAGGTTGAACCCATTAACAAGAAGTATCAGGATCAGCCCGCCGATACCGGTAGCCACACTGTCGACGAACACATCGATGAAGGTCTTTGCCTTGTTTTTGATGTTGATGGGTATGGGCAGCGCCAGAAGTTCTACAGCTGACTTATTGATGGATTGCTTCAGGCTTCCATCGGCCAGCTTGATGAAAACAGCGGCAAAAAGCGAAGGAAGGAACAGCACAAGCAGCGCGCCGACAAATATCCCTCCGGGCAAAAAGAACAGTGAAGTGCCCACCCCGAAGGTGCCAACTACCTTACGCGTAATAAACAACTGAATCACGAGTGAGATCAGGTTGAAGTTTGAGAACCAGAGTCCAAAAAAGGCAGTCAGGTCGTCAGGATTGGTGATCTCGGAAGCTGCGATGGCGTTAAACTGATAATCGACCAGTTTGGCCACAATCACACTCACACCGACAATTCCGGCAAGGTAAGTGAGGTGTTTCGACTTGCGTATCAGGGTGAACGGACTGTCGGTAATGGCTTTGCCCTCATTTTTACCTTTGAATGCACTGCTATGTAAGCCGAGGCTTTCGCGCCAGACGACCTTGGTGATCGGTATGGTGAACACCAGCAGGAAAGCACTGACGAACAACAGGTTTTCAGTTCCAAGCGCTGGGGCCAGTATGGAGGTCAGGTAACCGCCGAAGATGCCTCCTGCAATGGCTCCGGCCCCGATGAAACCAAAGAGACGCTTGGCTTCCCTTGAATTAAAGACCAGGTTGGCCAGTATCCAGAATTGCGAAGCCGAAAGCACCGCGAACAAGGCCACCCAGATATAAAAAAGGTAAATAACCCAGCTCACCAGGATATGAAACGTCAACAACAAGCCAAAGACCACCAAAGTGATCACCGAAATGCCCATGGTACGCCTGATCAGGATTTGAAAGGGAGTCTTCACAAGCCTGCGTGAATAAAACACCGATAAGCCAGTGGCGCAAAGCGCAACGACAACAAAGGCCAGTGGCAGGCTTTGAACACCAAATTCGGATATAAACAGGCCGTTAACGGCAGGTTTGACCACCAAGAGGGTCGAAATGATGAGAAAAATGTTAAGCTGCATCAGGAAAGCCCTTCTGTACTCGCCCTCTCTCAGATCGAAAGTCTTGGCCAGTAAGAACTTAATGGCTTTGCCAATGGTTTCGTTTGTCCAGCTAAACTGTATTTGTTCCATTTTCCAGACCTATCGTGCAATGATGATGCAAGATAAGGATTAACCGACTGACTTCAGCAGATTCTCGATTTTATAGACCAGCTGACGCAATATTTTTTCACCGTCGGCATCTTCGGTAAGTGCAACGAGGATATATTTCCGGTCAGGACCCCACACCAGGATAGAGTCGGAATGGAATTTCTGCCATGATCCTGATTTACGAAATAAGGTAGCTTTGGGCGCAATATCCTGCAATGAATTGACAAATTTGTGGTGCAGCTCGGGATCTTTCATGATGTCGAGCATCTCTTTAGAGCGCTCAAAACTCACCAGCTGACCATATACGAGCATATAATAGAACCTGCATACCTGGGTTACTGTTGCAGCATGGCTGATTCCTTTAAGCGGATCCGGATAGCGGCTGCCAGTCTTGGCATAACGCTTGCCAACCCATAAGCCTCCGCCGTATTCTTCGTCATAGAGTTTGTAGCGGGGATCGGTCAGCACACTTTCAATTTTTTTATATCCCAGTTTGTCCATGATGCGGGTTGAAGCATCATTGTCGGAGCGGGCAATCATCAGTCGCATGTCGTGGCGCAGGCTTTCCGAATCCTTTATTTCACCCTTTTCAAGGGCATCCATGGCTGAAAGCAGGATGGCAATCTTGGGAAGGCTGGCGGCATACATTTCAACACTTCCGTTCACCCTGGCATAGCGCACATTGCTGGTGTCGTTTAACAAAACCAAGCCTATGGCCATTTTTTTATCATTGACAAGCCGCTTCAGCCTCGGGTCAGCATCAACCATATCACTCAACTTGTCCTGAAGGTTCTCATCCACGAGGTTTACCAATGGTTTCAATGTAGACACGGGCACTTTGAAAGGAATGGCCATGCTCATTTCGGCTCCCGGCTCCGTCACAAATTTCTGTCCCGAAAGGTCACACCCACTGAGCACAACGATCAGGACAAAAACAATCAATTTCTTCATTATAAGTCGGTTTGAGGGCTGCGAAAGTAACTAAAAGTCAAATTCAACATCCGGTTTTACAAAAGAATCAGCAATAATTACAGGTTTTTAATACGTATTTTATTGTTTTTTAATCTGTTATAATTTGGCTTTGTTATTCATTTTTAGTTGATCTCAATGTTATTTCATGGCGCTAAATGTCAGGCTTACAATCATTCTACCCCAAGTGAAAGCACCATGCGGTTTACGAAATTAAAATAGGAAACCACCAGGCTGGCATCGAGGATTGCTGCATCGGAAAATCCATTTTCGCGTAGCAAGGCTGGCATATCATCGCTACCCGATTTTCCCGGATCAAGCGTAAGTGATTCTGCAAATTCGCACAACAATTTTTCACGCGGGCTCAATGCCAGCAACGAAAAATCTTCCATCAGCATCCTTACTTTGTTTTCGTCTTTCCAGAACTGATACAACACATTGGCATGTGATTTTTTGCAGAAGTTGCATTTGTTTGCAGCTGATACAACCACTGCCATCATCTCCCTTTCGGCACGCGATAGTTCTGAGGAGGAAACCATAATTTCCTGATACATTTCCAGGTGCTTAATCATACTTTCAGGACGCAGGCTCTGTACTTCCATTACCTGCGAAAAGCGTCCCAGTCGCTGCTTTAGTTCATCATATACTTCCTTTAAGCGTCCCTCTGATCTTTCGTAAGGTATGATCTCAATTTTAGCCATAATTTTCTTTTTTTTAAGCAAGTACTCTTTCCACCATTTTACATCAAATCACAACTATGCAAAGTCATCAGCTGACCTGCATTAACTGAAATTTTCAGCCTTTGTTGTTCATCGAGCGAAAATGTCCTTAGAAGCGCTCTCTTTTCAGCTATTGATCATCATTTGTGGCAGGTGACTTCCTGAGTCGAATACGCTTACCAACCCGAAGTGCACGAATTGCGTTTGTGTGTTAGTGTGTCCCCCTGTAAAAGCTGATCAGTGCATTGGTCGAGCTGTCGTGTTTCAAGGCCTTTCCATGGTCCTGCAACTCTGGGATGATGTTTTGAGCCAGCACCTTACCCAGTTCAACGCCCATCTGATCAAACGGATTGATGTCCCACACGGCACCCTGCACAAATACACAGTGTTCGTACATTGCCACCAGTTTACCCAGGTTTTCCGGGCTAACCTTGTCGAGGAAGAATGTCGATGAAGGCCTGTTTCCTTCAAACACCTTATGTGGAACCAAAGGCGCAGCAACACCCTCGGCCTTCACCTCGTCAGCTGTTTTTCCAAAGGCAAGCGCCTCTCCCTGGGCGATCATATTGGCAATGAGGTAGTCCTGGTGAGGAGGCAAATGATTGAGAGATTCCCTGAACCCGATAAAATCGACCGGGATTAATTTGGTTCCCTGGTGGATGAGCTGATAAAACGAATGCTGTCCGTTGGTTCCGGGCTCTCCCCAATACACAGGTCCGGTCTGATAATCTGTTGGCTTGCCATCAAGGGTAACATGTTTGCCGTTGCTTTCCATGGTCAGTTGCTGCAGGTAGGCCGGAAAACGATGCAGGTACTTGTCGTAGGGGAAAACAGCCTGTGTTTGTGCGTCGAAAAAGTTGTTGTACCAAAGACCAAGCAATCCCATAATGACCGGAATATTCTTATTCAGCGGAGCATTTATAAAATGTGTATCCATGGCATGAAAGCCTTTCAGCATATCATGATAGTGGTCAGGACCGATGGCGAGCATGGTTGACAGGCCAATGGCCGAACTCATCGAATATCGTCCACCAACCCAGTCCCAGAAACCAAACATATTCTGCGGATCAATGCCGAACTGGGTCACGGCCTTTTCGTTAGTCGAAACGGCTACGAAATGACGGGCAATGGATTTTTCGTCCTTCAGCTGCGACAACGTCCACTTGCGGGCTGTTGTGGCGTTGGCCATTGTTTCGAGTGTGGTAAAGGTCTTTGAGGATATGATAAACAGGGTTTCATCGGCCTGCAGGTCCTGCACGGCTTCGGCAAAATCGCTGCCATCGACGTTCGAAACAAACCTGAAATGCAGGTTTCTTGCTGAATAATATTTCAGTGCTTCATAGGCCATCACCGTACCCAGGTCGGAACCGCCAATACCAATATTCACAATGTTTTTGATCGGTTTTCCGGTGTGGCCTTTCCATTCACCTTGCCTTATTTTACGGGCAAATTCACCCATTTTTCCAAGCACCTGATGCACATCGGGCACCACATCATGTCCATCGACAAAGATGTGCTCACCGACAGGGGCCCTCAAGGCTGTGTGCAGCACAGCCCTGTTTTCGGTAACATTGATTTTTTCACCTGAAAACATGGCGGCCCGCTTTTCCTCGAGCCCACAGGCTTTGGCGAGTTCAAAAAGCAATTCAAGGGTTTTTTCAGTGATTCGGTGCTTTGCGTAGTCAAGATAAATGCCTTCGGCCTCGAGCATCATCTTTTTACCACGGTTTTCATCTGCGGCAAATAAACTGCGTAAATCTGTTGATTTTATTTCTTCGGCATGCTTTTCAAGCATTTTCCAATAGGGCTGTTCAGTTAATGGACTTTTCATGTGGTTTCCGTTTAAAGTTTTTTTCTTTTTTCAGCGATGCTATTGATCAGGTTATCCCACGATTTATTGAAAGCTTCGGCACCTTCAGCCTGAAGCTGTGCGGCTAGCTGGTCGTATTTCACTGACCGTTCCGCATACTGACTGATGATATGATCTGCAAGGGCAACATCGTCGCTCAGCAGTTCGCCTGTTTCGCCATGATCGGCAAAGGCCAGCAGCGTGTTTTCAGGAATCGTATTCACTGTAAAAGGTGCCACAAGGCTTTTAACGTAGAGGATATCAGAAGCATTTGGATCTTTGGTACCGGTACTGGCCCACAGCAAACGCTGTGGCGAAACGCCGAAGTTCATCACCCGCTGAACCCTTTCCGAGAGCAGGAAAGTCTTGTAAGTATGGTAGGTTTTCTGCATGACGGCGATCCCCATCTTGTTTGCGATGCCAGGATCAGCTTTGTCAGCAACAGCCTTGTCCCAGCGGCTCACAAAAACGGATGCTACCGAGCGTACATCGGGGTTGAGGTTATTGGCAATGCGGGCTTCAATGCCACGGAGGTAGGCCATTGCAGCTGCTTCATACTGCTCAGCAGAAAACAAAAGGGTTACGTTTACCGGAATTCCGGCGGCGATGGCTTTTTCGATGGCCGGTAGACCTTCAGGAGTACCGGGTATTTTGATGAATACGTTGGGTCTGTCAACCTTATGGTGGATGTCACGGGCCGCCTTTAATGTGTTTTCGGTGTCGTAGGCGAGTCGTGGAGAAACTTCAATTGACACAAAGCCGTCGAGTCCGTTTGTCTGACTGAAAACGGGCATAAACAGGTCGGCGGCCCGCTGGATGTCTTCGATGGCCAGGCTAAAGAACACTTCCTCATCGCTAATCCCCGACTGACTGATGTTTTTAATGGCTGTGTCGTAATCACTGGTTTTGGCAATGGCAGCTTCAAAAATTGACGGATTTGAAGTGAGTCCGGTGACAGACAATCTGGCAATATACTGTTGGAGCACGCCCTGATCGAGCATTTTGCGGGTGATGTTATCCAACCAAATGCTCACTCCCCTGTGGCGCAATTCCTGTGTGAATGTATTCATTATTTTTATTTTACAATATTAATTTTCAATTCATTACTTACCAATCATCGTTTTTGCTGCAGCAACAACAGCTTCCACTGTCAGGCCAAAAACGTCGAGCAGGTCGGGCAATGTTCCCGAGGCCCCAAAGGTACGCATACCAATCATTTTTCCTTCAAGTCCGAGGTATTGTCCCCATCCAAAAGGCGATGCCGCCTCAATGCCTATGCGTGCCCTGATCTTCAGCGGCATCACCGACTCACGGTATTCAGCAGGCTGGCGGTCGAAAAGTTGCCAGTTGGGCAGGCTGATCACCCTCGCCGGTATTCCTTCGGCCTTCAGTTGCTCAAACGCCGCTATTGCCAGCTGCACTTCCGAACCCGTAGCCATGAGCAAAACTTCTGGATTTTCAGTACTGTCGGCCATGACATACCCACCTTTCAACCCACCGGTCGCCGGAGCATATTTCGTTCTGTCAAACACCGGCAGGTCCTGCCTGCTGAGGATTAGTGCCGTTGGTGTTGACCTGTTTTTCATGATGTAGTGCCACATAACGGCAACTTCATTGGCATCGGCCGGACGGATAAGCTCAAGGCCGGGCATTGCCCTCAGGGAGGCCAAATGCTCGATGGGCTGGTGCGTAGGGCCATCTTCGCCAACGCCAATGCTGTCGTGGGTAAAGATATAGGTCACCGGCAGTTTCATCAAGGCAGAAAGCCTGATGGAAGAGCGGGTGTAGTCAGAAAACACCAGAAAAGTCGAGCCATAAGTAAGCAGGCCACTGAGCGATAATCCGTTCATGATGGCTCCCATGGCGTGCTCCCTGATGCCATAATGCAGATTTCGCCCGATAAACTGCGCTCTCTGAAAACTGCTTTCGTGCTTGATGTCGGTAAGCGTAGAAGGTGCCAGATCGGCTGATCCGCCCATCATAATTGGGATTTTGGAAGCAAGGGTGTTTAGCACAATCGCACTGGCTTTTCTTCCCGAAACCTGTGTGCCTGCCTCAAAGGCCGGCAACTCCTTTTCCCAGCCGACAGGCAATTTCTGTTGTATGATAAGGTCCAGGACTGCTGCATCCGCAGGGTAAGCAGCGCGATAGGCTGCAAATTGCTTTTCCCATGCCGCCTCTGCCTTTTTTCCCCGTTCCTTCATCTCAATGATGCGCGCGTTTACCGGTTCTGGCACAGAGAATTTTTTCTCCGGATCCCAGCCATAAAATGATTTGGCGCCTTTAATTTCTTCCTCGCCCAGTGGTGAGCCGTGAGCTCCATGGGTATCCTGCTTGGTTGGGGCACCATAGGCAATATGGCTGTTGACTATGATCAGTGTTGGTTTATCATTCACGCTTTTTGCCCTGGAGAGTGCATCCTGCAACTGCCCCAGCTCGTTTACATCAGCCACTTTCAACACCTGCCAGTTGTACGAATGGAATCGTTTTCCGACATCCTCGGTGAAGGCCAAATTGGTACTGCCTTCGATGGTAATCTGGTTGCTATCGTATATCCACACCAGGTTTCCCAATCCAAGATGCCCGGCGAGCGAAGCGGCTTCTGAAGAGATGCCTTCCATCATGCATCCATCGCCGGCCAGTGAAAACACGTGGTAGTTGATCAATTCAAAGCCGGGCCTGTTGAATTTTTCTGCGAGCCATTTCTCTGCAATGGCAAAGCCAACACTGGTGGCGAGGCCTTGTCCCAACGGTCCTGTGGTTGTTTCAACGCCGGGCGTATGGCCATATTCAGGGTGTCCGGCGCATTTGCTGTGGAGCTGCCGAAACGACCTGATGTCATCCAACGATACATCAAAGCCATTGATATGTAAGGCACTGTAAAGAAGCATCGAAGCATGTCCAACCGATAGGATAAATCTGTCACGGTTGATCCAACCGGGGTTTTGCGGGTTGAACCGCATCAGTTTGTCATACAGGATATGGGCCACCGGAGCGAGTGCCATTGCTGTTCCGGGATGGCCCGAATTTGCTGCCTGCACGGCGTCCATTGAGAGGGTACGGATGGTATCGATACACAGTTGATCAAGTGTTTGTTTCATGTTGATTTGTTTTTGATGTTGCGTGTTGAAGCAGCCGCCTGGTCGAGCAGCCAAAGCACTTCTCCGTTGAGGGGAAGCACCCTTGAGGCTGGAAAGGCACTGCTACCAGGCATTTGCCGGGTGATTTTTGCCACCATATCGGCTTTGGCCTCTCCGGTGACGATAAACACAATGGCTTTTGCATTGTTGATGAGCCTCCCTGTTGCGGTAATACGTGCTTGTCCGCTGACGGGATGAAGGGCTGTTTCGAAAAGTTTGTTGCTTTCGAAAAGGTGGCTGGCATTCGGAAAGATGGATGCGGTGTGGCCATCATCGCCAAGCCCGAGCATCATCAGGTCAAATTCCGGCGTTTGACCGTCAGCAGAAAGCTGCTGAATGACAAGACTTTCATAACGTGCTGCCTCGGCTGATGCATTAGCTTCGCCCCGAATCCTGAAGATCTGGCCAGGTGGAACAGGCACTTTTTCCAGCAGGCTTTTTAATGCCATTTTGTAATTGCTTTCGGGATCATCGGGAGGCACACACCTTTCATCACCCCAGAATACCTTGATCCTACACCAGTCAATCGATTCGCTGAAGTATTCCGACAAATATTCAAAAACAGCGCGTGGCGTTGATCCACCGGATAAGGCTATGCTAACGAATTCGTCGGTCTTTTTTCCGGCACAGCTTTGCATCAACAGCCTGCCAAAGAAATGTGCAAGTGCTTCACTGTTTTCGAAAATGTGGATTTGTGGTTCTTTCATACTAAAGTTCACAGTAAATGCCGTCGTCGGATAGGTTTTTGCAGGGATAACGCCAGGTCATGTCTTTGCCTTCGACCAGCTCGTCGGCTGTTTCAGGTCCCCAGGAGCCGGCCGGATAACCATAGAGTGGTATTTCGGGGTCATTTTTCCAGGCTTCGAGCACCGGCGAAAGAAATTTCCAGGCTTCAATCACCTCTTCCGTGCGCGCAAAAAGCGTCGAGTCGCCTTTGATGGCATCATAGATCAGGCGCTCGTAGGCCGAAGGAATTCTGATGTGTGACAGATCGGCATAATGGAAGTCCATGTTCACCGTTTGCACCTCAAAGCCCGCACCGGGCGTTTTCATTCCGAACTTCATCAGGATGCCTTCATCGGGCTGTATTCTGATCACCAGCTGGTTGCATGCATTGCTTACAGCACCCTGAGAAAAGAGGAAATGCGGGGTGGGCTTAAAATGGATGACAACCTCGGTAACCCTTGTCGGCAGACGCTTTCCTGTCCGGATATAAAAAGGAACACCTCCCCAGCGCCAGTTGTCGATATAAAACTTCAGGGCGGCGTAGGTTTCTGTTGCTGAAGCCGGGTTCACCCCTTCTTCATCACGGTAGGCTGTCACCTTTTCCTGTTTGATTGTTGAGGCAAGGTACTGGCCGCGTATCGCATTTGTGCGAACATCAGCAGGTTTTATCGGTCTGAGCGATTGAAACACCTTTAGGATTTCGTTTCTGATAGCAACGGGTTCGAGCGATGAAGGCGATTCCATGGCGGTGATTGCGGCTAGCTGCAGAAGGTGGTTTTGTACCATATCGCGCAAAGCCCCTGAGGAATCATAGTATCCGCCACGTTTTTCAACGCCAATGCTTTCAGCCGAGGTGATTTCGACATGATCCACATAATTTCTGTTCCACAGGGGTTCAAAAATTCCATTGGAGAAGCGCGTCACCAGCACATTCTGCACCGTTTCCTTTCCGAGGTAATGGTCGATGCGGTAGAGCTGTTCTTCAGTCCAATCGCGGAGTAGCGTTTCTTTGAGAGCCATGGCCGAAGCAAGGTCGTAACCAAAAGGCTTTTCGATGATCAGCCGCTTCCATCCATCGTCCTGCATGTTCAGGCCAACGGCGGCGAGGTGTTGCGGAATCAATCCGTAAAGGCTGGGGGGCGTGGACAGGTAAAAAATGGTGTTGCCGCAGATGTGTTGGTCAGCCCGGAGGGCTTCGATTCGCTGCTTAAGCGCCTGGTAGGTTTCACCATCATCGAATTGGATGTGCTGATAAAAAACCTGTTGCGAAAAGGGTTCAATCTGCGTGTCATCGCTGACTTCCTTGAAGGAGATGATGGCCTTTTTCATGCTTTCACGAAATTCAGCATCGCTGAACTCAGACCGTGAAACGCCCAGGAGGGCAAAGTTCGCAGGAAGCAGCTTCTGCACAAAAAGGGCATACAGGGCAGGCACGAGCTTGCGCTTTGTCAGGTCGCCCGAAGCCCCGAAAATAACATAAATATGGCTTTCGTTAGTTTTCATCTTATGCCTTGGTTTTTACAGCATGCCCGCCAAACTGGTTTCTGAGTGCGGCCAGCATTTTCATGGCAAAGGACTCATCCTGGCGCGACTGGAAACGGGTAAACAATGAGGCTGTGATGACATGGGCCGGCACATCGAAGTCGATTGCCGTTTGCACCGTCCAGCGGCCTTCACCGCTATCCTGCACATAGTCTTTAAGCTGGTCCAGCTTGGGATCAGCAGTCAGGGCACTCACGGCCAGCTCAAGCAGCCAGGAACGCACCACACTGCCGTATTGCCATGCATCGGCTATCTTGGTCAGGTTGAGGCTATAAGGTGCTTTTTCGAGAATTTCAAATCCTTCGGCATAGGCTTGCATCATGCCGTATTCGATGCCATTATGCACCATTTTCACCATATGGCCTGTGCCTGAAGGGCCACAATACACATAGCCTTTTTCGGGTGCAAGTGATTTGAATACCGGTTCAACATAGTTTGCGGCTTCTTCAACCCCACCATACATCAGGCAGTAGCCGTTCTGCAGTCCCCAAACTCCGCCACTGGTGCCACAGTCAAGGTAAATGATTCCTTCCCTGGCAGCCCTTTCGGAGCGTTGTTGTGTTTCGCGCCAATAGGAATTGCCGCCATCGACAATGATGTCGTTTTTATTCAGCAAGGGTAACAGCACATCCAGGGTATCATCAACAGGTTTTCCTGCAGGTACCATAATCCAAACGACTTTGCGGCCGCTGAGCTTGCCAACGAGGTCGCCGACACTGTCAGCACCTATGGCTCCAAGTTTTTCTATTTCCAGAACACTTTGGGGTGAACGGTTCCAGGCTACCACTTCATGTCCATGGTTCAAAAGGCGATGCACCATATTGAATCCCATCTTTCCAAGTCCGATAAATCCGATTTTCATGAGGTATTGATTTTAATGATTCGTTATCCGGTTAGTGCTGTGGTCTGCTATACCACCAGTTAGTTTTGTCTCATCCACACGTCTTTTGTTTCGCCAATGTTGCTATGCCGCGAGCTATCTAAATTAATCCATTCCGGCTTATCATGTAAATATTTTGCCGGAACATTTTAGCAAATTTCGGCTAACTTATTGATTTACTAGAGGTAAATAACAACAAAAACATATTAATTATTGTTAAAAGAACAATTGAGTGTGCCATTGGTTCAATCACTTAATGGGTTGGGTGAGAAACAGGCAAGTTCCTCTGAAAGATCTATCCAAAAATGACAATTTCAATGTTAATGCCTGCCTTGCCAAAAAAGGCCTTGAAACCTTAAGTTGTTTCTGAAGGTGGGATAATTGGTTTGTAGCGGATTTTTGGCTTGATCAGCACCCTGAGCGATTGGTCATAAGTGAAATAATTCCACGACCAGTTCAGGAAAATAAACAGCTTGTTTTTCACACCGACAATACTGATCAGGTGCACAAAGCCCCAGAGAAACCAGGCGATAAATCCCCGCAGCCTCAGGCCCGGAAGGTCGGCAACAGCCAGGTTGCGCCCCACAGTGGCCATAGAGCCCTTGTCGATATACCTGAACTGCTCCGCTTCTTCGTTGCGGGCAATTTTATGGATGTTTTTCGCCAGTTTGTTTGCCTGCTGAATGGCTACCTGCGCCACCTGCGGATGTCCGTTAGGGTAACGCGGTGTCGACATGATGCACAGGTCACCGATGGCAAAAATATATTTGTAGCCGGCAATTCTGTTCTCGCGGTCAACCACAATGCGGTTTCCACGGCCATAATGTGTGGCACTAAGCCCTTTAATCGCATTGGCTTTCACGCCGGCTGCCCATATCATTGTTTTGGTGGCGATCTGTGTGCCATCGGAGAGTTTTACCGTTTGACCGTCATAATCAACTACGCTCGTGCTAAGTTTCACTTCAATCCCCAGTCGCTCGAGGTAGTATTTTGCCAGCCGTGATGCGTTGGCCGACATGCCCGATAACAGGTTTGGCGAAGCTTCGTAGAGGATGATGCGCATCTTCGACAGATCGAGCTCCGGGTAATCCTTTGGGAAAATATACTTCTTCATCTCAGCAAGCGCGCCCGAAAGTTCAACACCCGTTGGCCCACCACCAACAAGTACAACAGTCAGGTATTCAAAAAGCTTGTCGGGTGATGTTTGCATAAGACCCGCTTCAAAATTTTCAAGGATGGTGTTTCTGATCAGGATGGCATCGGAAGCTGATTTCAGGGTCAGGGCGTTTTGCTGGATATTGGTCTGGCCAAAAAAGTTGGTATCGGCACCCATGGCCAATACAAGGTAATCGTATTTGAGGTATCCCAGGCTTGTCGACAATTCCTTTTCCTCAGGAAAAACCTCAAACACCTCTCCCATGCGGTAGTGGATGTGTTTTTCGGTTTGAAACACCTTCCGCAGCGGGAAAGAGATTGAACTCGGCTCCAGGCCGGCTGTAGCCACCTGATACAATAAGGGCTGGAACTGGTGATAGTTGTTCCTGTCGAGCATCACGACCTGAAAATCGCGGCAGAGCGACTTTCTGACAAATTTGAGTCCGGCAAAACCGCCACCAACGACAACGATGCGCTTTTTTTCAACTTCCGGAATGTTCGGGATATAGGTTTTTAGGCTTTCCACTGAGGTGAAATTTTCGGCGAAACTACTGCAAATAATGGCAGGCTGTTACGCAGGTATGCAAATCCGCTTAAACCGGCCAGTAATTTGACATTGCTCCTTATATTATACTGTATTCAATCAGTATGCGATGAATCAAATCAGATTAAGCCCGGACCTCCTCGCCCGGGTAAAACCCCTCAATCTCAGGAACCGATGATCAATAAACCACCTTGAACGACAACTTGATTTCATCATCAGTGGCCATACCCATCAGCGATGGAGGCTCAACCTTGTAATCGGTCATTTTCACAGAGAAATCGCCGGTGATTTCAGCTTTCATGTTGACGACTTTTTTGTCGGCTTCGAAAAACAGCTTTTGTGCAACTCCGTGAAATGTCAGGGTGCCATAAACCTTCAGCTTGTCGTTAAGGTTTTTGATCGAATCACTGGCGAAACTGATGTTGGGATAGATGATCCCTTCGGTTGTCTCGATCATATGCGAGTCGCGGTTTGCATTCTGGCTGTCGAAGCTGGCAACCTTCACTGAAACGGCCACCTTGTCGATGACCTTCCGGCTTTCATCGGTCAGGATGATGGAGGTTACATCTTTGCTTTCACCTGTCCATGCATGCAAAGGATGGTTCATGCTATAGGTGATCGATGATTGGGTTTTATCAGCATACACTTTCATCAGCGCTTTGTCCTGTGCAAAAGCGCCCTGGCCCATCAGGCCAATGGCTAAAAGAAAAATGAGTTTTTTCATGGCAGTGGTGTTAGAATTTGATCACAATCATCGCTGTTGCAAAGGAACCAAAAGCGGTGAAGGCAGCAGCACGGTGGTAGGGCCTCAGCTTGGGATTTCCTTCAAGCTGTCCGGCAAGAATATTTGTTGCTATCATGCTACTTAAGTGCACAATGGCCAAGTATTTATGAAGTTTAATGCTGCTGTAGCCCTTGCGCTCATTCAGCATTTTTGGCGGAGCAAACAACGACAAGCCCGCAGTAGTAAAATAGCCAATATTGACCCCGGCCGCGAGCGCTGTATGCAGGTCTCTGACATTTTCACCCTTATACAATTTTGCGCCCACAATTCCTTGTGCCACCATGCCTGCCAGGGTCGCAAAACCGGTCACCTGGTGCGATACCAGCATAAACCTCCTGATGTCCAATTCCTTTTGTCGCTTCTCGGGCGTGAGCTCAAAACGGCTGAAATTGCGCATCAGGCCTCGTTCGCCCCAGAAAATACGCTGGGAAATTAAAAACCTGTCGGGCAATAAGGCTATGGAAGCTTTGTCGTCAGCAGAAATTTCACTCAATAAATCATCAGATTTAGGCTGGTCGACCTGCGCATTCATTCTTATCGAAATGAACAACAGCAAAGCCAGAAGTAAAGGAAGTGTTTTCATTACTAGTAGTTTAGATTTGGTAGATAAAATAATGAGTCAAGATATTACATCAACGAATTACAAATGTAGATAGAATAATGCTGGTTATGATAATCACTACTTCATAATTTTGCATTAAAGTAATCATCGCCACCCAAAAAAACCACCTTCAAGGGTACTGGGAATTTACGTAATCCATTTCCTTATCAGGCATGTACAAAGGCTTTCAAGGAATATAGAACAGCAGTTCTACTTTTTCCCCGTCTTTGCAGCAGGTATTCAGGTCGTCGAGTTCACCGTTCAGGTAAATCATCATAATTCTATCAGCAAGGGTCACAAAAGAACCATTGTCTTCGAATTTTGAGCGCAGGTTTTTTACTGATGCTTTGAATTCGGCACTCATGAGCATGGTTACTGTGATTTCCACGCGCACACCTTCAGTTTCTGATGCCTGTTTTGTGAAGCTCACCATGGTTCCTGCCGGACGACAGGACGAAGGAATTTCGGCTGGCCAGTCTGACGATTTGGCCTTTTTGTTCATGAGGTTGGTGGCCCTGGCAATGGCTTCGTAAACTGCTTTGTCCTTGCTTTTGGATGCCGCTACAACCAGGGTGGCTTTCAGTCCGGTGATTTCAACAGCAAGCATGGCGTTTTCGCCCTGGGTACTGATCACCGCCTTATTTCCATCGAGTGTAAACGGTTTTGCGTTTTTGGTGTAGCCTGCATAAGCCGCTTGGGCTTCAAGCTTAATCAGGAGGTAGTCCTCCATATTGTTAAAATAGGAAGCGGTGTAATCGCTGCTTCCCTGCTCCATATCACCCATTTGGGTATAGCCCGGTATTTTGGCAACCTTCATTGTAGCTTTGAAATCATCAAACGACATGAGTATTCCCTGGGCTGATACTATCGCTGCCAGCGCCATCATCATTGTTACTAAAATGCTTCTTTTCATTGTGTTAAAGGTTTATTTGTGTTAAATTTATTCCATTGATCCAGAAATGACACAGCTGGCCCCGGCAAAATTGGTGATTGTATAGCTAAAGGATTCACCTTTCTTCATTTTTTCAACAACCTCATCCGGTACCCTGCTTTCGTTCCATACGTAAGCGGCCAGCAGACTTGATTCAACTTCTGATTCCATGTCGGTGTAAAGCAGTTCTGCAGAAGGAGCAAACATTTGCAGGTTTTCACCGTCGATGGCTGCCCAAACATCAAACTGCCAGGTGAGGTAGACTCCAGGCTCAATGGGCTGATCGTAGCCCAGCATGGGTGTTGTTTGTTCTACTACCAGCAGCATTGGATTTTCGTGCAAATGGTCATAGTCGAGGTAAAAACTGCCGGCCACTTCGGCATAAGGTCCACCGCTTAGGCTGAACGATGAACCCGAAGGCCTTCCCGGTAGCTGGCCCGAGGCAATATACACCTTGTCGCCATAAGCCGGAAGGTAACGGAATGGAGGCATAAGCGGGTTCATCAGCACATCCACAGGCCGTCCGCTGTTGTCTGTGTCGCCATTGTACAGCACCGGTTCCTCATCCCTCCGAAAACCGGTTTTGAAACAGTCCCATCTGGCGTTCAAATCGACTGCACCAAACATCTGCCCTTCAATATGATACTCAAGTGTGAGCGTGTACCCATAACAGGCAAACTCCTCGGTTTTTTCGGTGATGTTCTGCTTCAGGTCAGTGCCGTTCTGGCTGGTCAGGTCGAGCGTAAATACATCGGTTTTTTCACAGATTTCGTCACAATCGTATACCACATATTCATACTCGAATGATGATGGGTTCGCATCGAAATCGCTTCCTGTGAAGCTAAGTTTCTTCACCTGGCTGCCATCTCTATCGATGAGCAGGCCATTCTGGCAACGAAGCTCAAATTCAGTAAGGTTGTTATTTGGGTTTTCACCCATAGGGGTGTTGTCTTTTTCGGTTTCAATTTCCACAATTTTCACCCAGCCCCTTTTCTCTCCATCGGCTTTCATCGGGACTTCATCCGATTGATTTTTAGGCCGGAAAGTAATGGCGGCACCAACGATTTTTGTTTGCTGTTTCAGCATGTCTGCCAGCTCCTCTCCCGAAAACAGCTGCCCAATAAAGTCGGTCCAGGTGCGGTCGACCATTTCAGCAATTTCCGGCGATCCGGTAACGGTGTAGTTGGCTTCTATTTCCTTGTCGATGATGGTTCGCATCGAACCCGGGTCGATCACCTTAACATACACCGAAAATGATTCTGATGCAAAGGCTTCGTCGCCTTCGCAAGGGTCGCAATCACGGATCAGAAAGGCCTTAAACTCGAGGATGAAGTTTGTAGCGCCACCACTTTCCTGGGTTTTCACCTTCACCAATTCTGTCGACAACAAAGATGCAATGCTTTCGGCATTTTCCTGATAACGTCTGTTGAAGGCTTCGGAATAACCAGCCACGGCATGGTTTCCCTGTTGCGGCAGCAGGCTTGTGTTTTTGATGGTCACAATGGGTTTGGCGGTTTTCTGCGCGTACAGCGAAATGCCCGACAGAAGCACCATCACCAGAGCAATAAGTTTAATCGTTTTATGCATGGTCTTTGAAATTAATCTTGATCTGATTGCAAACATGGCCCTTCCTTCACTTTTCTAACACATGAAGGAAACCTTGAATTTCGAGGCTTATATTTTCACAAATTCGACCCTTCTGTTCTGTGCTTTTCCTTCGGGGATTTCGTTTCCTGTCATGGGTTTGCTTTCGCCCCATCCCTTGCTGCTCAGACGTTCCGCAGCAATGCCCAGGCTAATCATCTTGTCGCGGATGGCTTTAGCACGTGCTTCGGAAAGTTTCTGATTCAAGGCATTATCGCCATCGCTGTCGGTGTGGCCTTCAACAGAAAACTTCAGCTCAGGATGGTCTTTCATCATCTGCACTACGTAATTGATGGTCCCCATCGACTCGGGTCTGATGCTGGCTTTGTTCACATCGAACTTAATTCCGGTGGTGACAAACTTACCATCGACAAGAAATTTATCATACAGTGGAACAGCTCCTTTGGCGATGCGCACATTTTTGATATAGGCCTTTTTCGTTCCGCTGGTGTTGTGTGCTGTTAACATCACTCCTGTTGGGTTGAAGTCGCAGTTGGGCACATTGAGTAGCCGCGTATCATCGAGGTAGCCTTTTAAGGCCCTTTTGTTGAAAGATACTGCCACATGACGCCAGCCGGCTACAGGTTTCAGCACATTCTGTCCAGGATACTTGTCGCCCATCTGGTAGTATTCGAGGTGGTTAAATTCGATCTTGATGGGTTTCGATGGGGTCATTACCTTTTGCTGGTTTTTGGCGTCATATAAAAAAAGGTGATAGGTGGCATTTTCAGCCGTCACGCCATTGAACCAGGCATCAAATTCAACTGTAAATTCTTCCGGGAGGTAATCTTCTGTACGGTTTGTCAGCAGCGGCATGATGGCATCGGGCGCGTTGGCGTTGGTTTTCCGGAAATAAACGACCATATCGGTGCCCAACTCAGCCATTTCAACAACCCCCTTGGTGATGTCCCAACGCGATGGAAACTCCCCGTTTTTCTCACCCATAAAATCATCTTCAAAAATGATTTCGGTTCCAGGGACAAAATCGTACTTTGCCCAGCTCAGGGTGGGCGCCTGGCTAAGCTGCTCCTTCATGCCGGTTTCTCCCTTGGCTGAAGGTGTTTCACTGCCGGTTTGCTCTTCGGCGGTTTTGTCCGTTGCGTTGGTATTGTCGGTGGCTGATGTATTGCCTTCTTCCTTTTCCTCACCTTCTTTTGCGGCTTCCTTTGCAGCTTCACCAATACTTTCTTCGGTTTTATCAAGGGTCTTGTCCACTCCCTTGTCGATGTGCTTACCGATGCGGTTTTCCACATTGCGTTCAGCCTTTTTCGTGCTTTTCTTCAGCACCTTGTTCACATTAATCTGGGCCAGCGACACCTGGGCGAGCAGCATTAAAACGGACAGTAAATAAAGGATCTTTTTCATGCGTTTTGGGTTCATTTGGTTTAACTTAAGATGCGTTATATTGTTTATTATCAATATTTATCAGAGATAATCTGCTATTGCTTCAGATTGCTGTGATCGTTGGATTTGCATACAATGTGCTGATGAAGTCGTATAAGACTTCGTTAGGTTTTGGTTTGATGCGTTGGTGAGAGAGTGCCGGTTCCGGAAGTTATGGCGTATGCCTTAAAGGAGGCAGGCAGCCATGCGGGAGCTTGAGTGATGATCAATGCAGTGTTGTTTAAGTTCCTGATAGTATACCAATTAACTCGAAATCATTGTTTCCGCTTCTGGTTGGAGCGGGCCGGAACAATGCACCAGGGAACAAAACAGGTTTTGGTCGACAACACAAATGGAACATCGGCAATGCTTGCCCACGCTAAGGTTGGTGCTTTGCCTGGGCAAATTTCCGACCTTTTCCCATCCGGACAACAAGCTTGCAGCAAAATTTAAGCCTGAACATGTAATTTAGAGCGGGTATAAATTACTTGAAGCAAAGCAGGGTGTTAATGCAAATTGGTTTCGGAAATTACCAGGTGCCGGAGATTATTGCGCCAGAGTTATAAATCAAAAAACAACATGCTTATATGCTGATATTTAAGATAATAATGACCAGGGAGCTTGTTTGCCTCTTATTGTAATCAGGTCACTGCGGAGGTGAAGCCTTTGAACAACCTCCATTAAATAATGCTGAGGTAATGATGATGCGCCAAAAAAAACAGCAATACCACTTGAATCAGACAGGTGATCGATGTGTATTTGTGTTTCAATCACAACCATCCCCCTGTCAGGGGAGGCTTAAGCCGCCAGCCCTGTTTCCGTAGTTGGACAGCTTAGCCAATTTTGTTCCAATTTGTTTCCGTCATGTACTTCTGACCAATCGCATGTCAATGATCAGGTTTTGCTGATGGCATCCGGTGTTAACGAAGAATCGTTACAGTTACTATGCATTCACCCGGAGAGAAACAAGCCCTAAAAACATGAAAAGGCCTATCATACAATTAATTTTATTAGCAGTCCTGACGCATGGGCTGCTGTATGCACAATCCACCCTCCCTTACCAGGGAACTGAAATCTGTGATCAAAATGGAAAGAAAATCTCCTTTAGCAGCTTGTTTGACGAACACCAGCCGCTAATAGTGTTTTTCTGGAACTCTGCCGAGGGCCGTTCCTGCCAGACCGTGCTCGATCTTTGCGAACTATCTCAGGATCATTTGCATATTCCCGGACCAAGGCTCGTCACCATTGTCATGGACAACGAAATCAACACCCAAATGGTGAAACCCCTCGTTGCCGGCAAAGGCATCGACCTGGCTGTTTACACCGACCACAATGGCAGCGCACGCAGGCAGTTTGGCATCACACGGCTCCCTTTCCTGGTAGCCTTTGATGCCAATGGCAAGATCCTGTGGAAACAGTCCTGCACGCCTGAAACCGACGTCAAAATGGTTTGCGAAAAAGTACAACTGCTTTTTCACTGAGCCCAACTTTCACTATAACAAAGCATAAAAAAAACCGGCTCCCATTGCCTGGGAGCCGGTTGTGCAGTCCGCCGCTGTGATTACGACACGGCAATCTCTCTGTTGACAGCCACCTTGGCATCTTCGCGTTTTGGCAGGCTCACAGCCAGGATTCCGTCTTTGTAGTCGGCCTTGATCTTGTCGAGGTCGATGGTCTTTGGCAGGGTGAACGAACGGCTGAAGGCGCTGTAGTAAAACTCCTTGCGTGTGTACTTGTCGTTGCTTTCATCGTTTTCGCTCTTCTGTTCCGACGAAATGGTCAACACATTGGAGTCGAGTTTGATCCTGAAATCTTCTTTTTTCATGCCGGGTGCGGCCAGATCGAGGATAAATCCATTTTCGTTTTCACGAATGTTTACGGAGGGTACCATGCCCCTTGTTTCGGCATTGCGGATGAATAAATTCCGGTCGAAGTCTTCCATCAATTCCGAAAGTAAATTCACCGGGTGCTGATTAAATCTGATTAAGTTCATTGTTGTATCTCCTATCTTTTAAGTGAATGAAATTGTTAATGTTTACACCCGACACCAGTCAAATTGTGTTCCAATGCAAAAAAACATTAATTTTTATGCCACATTGGCACTTTCGTAAAAAAATAGCATGTCATATTGTCAGGCTAGCCAATTTTAAGAGTTTCTTAACAAATTAATTATCAATATTTTATTGCATAATAGCCCGGGTGCTTTACATCTGCCTAATTTTGCAGTAATTTTATTCGCTCATGGAAGATTACAGGAAATCATTGCGGCCAGGTAAAATCATTTACCCCATATTACTTGGGTTGGGTGTGGCCTTCTGGATGCTTTACAGCAACTTCAAGCCTGAGGCGTTTTCCTTTTTCCGCTGGACCTGGCAGGCTGCCCTATGGATGTTCGTGGCCCTGCTCATGATGGGGATGCGCGACATTGCTTACGCATTCCGGCTGCGAACCCTCACTGATGGAAATTTCAGCCTGCGACGCTCGTTTCAGGTGATCATGCTTTGGGAGTTCAGTTCCGCCATTTCGCCTTCGGTGGTAGGCGGCACCGGCCCGGCCATCTTTTTCCTGTATAAGGAAGGACTCAACTCGGGCAAGAGTACAGCCGTGGTGCTTACCTCGATCTTTCTCGATGAGGCATTCTTCATCCTCATGGTTCCCATACTGTATCTTATTTTTGGCACGCGTGTCTTCCCGGCCGAGGGCCTGCCTTTTGCCACAGGAGTGAAGCATATGCTGTTCATTGGTTATACGGTAATCCTTGTTTACACATTGCTGCTGGCTTATACGCTGTTTTTTAAACCCAGCTTTTTCAAATGGCTGCTTTCGTTCATTTTTCTCATCCCTTTTCTGCGCAAATGGCGGATGCGGGCACGCAAGTTATCGAACCAGCTGATCATCACTGCACACCAACTCAAGGGCAAGACACCGGCTTACTGGATTAAGGCATCGGTAGCCACAGTGCTTTCATGGACAGGCCGTTACTGGGTGGTCAATTTTATGTTTATGGCCTTTTTCTTCGAGAAACTGAGCTTTTCCGACCATTTGCTTGTGTATGCCAGACAACTCACCATGTGGATCATTTTGCTTGTGACACCCACACCCGGTGGCAGCGGAGTGGCGGAGTTTATCTTCACCGATTTTCTGGGCGACCTGATTCCCAACCTGGCCTGGGCAGTGCCATTGGCCCTGTTATGGCGGCTCATCAGCTATTACCCCTACCTCTTTATTGGCGCCATCATCCTTCCGGGATGGCTGAAGAAGGTGTACAAAAAGCCACCAGTTTACAAGGTCATCGAATAAGGTATTCTTCTCTTCTGTTATCCGCAGTGGAAATAACGGGTAACCAGGTCAAGAATTTTCACCTCATCATGGCCCAGCTCACTCCTCAGGTTCTTGTCGTTGTAACGGCTCAAATATTCCACCAGGAAATCGATCAGGCTTTCAGGGAAGACCGCCTTAGCGGTATATAGCGCCTTGTGCTGGCGGAGTGCTTCAGCCGATTCGACACAGCAGGAAGGAAGCTGTTCAAGCTCACTTTGCTTGTTCTTGTTGGCTTCATCAAAAATATTCACATCCACATAGGTCTTTTCGGCGAAGGCAAGCGGGTTTTTCATTTCAAATCCATACCGTGCTGCCACAGTGAGGCCGGCCATCAGCAGGTAAATATCGGCTGATCCATCGGGAGCCCGGAATTCGACAGTTTGTTTCTGGCTGAAATCGAGTTTCACTGGCTTTTCGTTCGGGTTGGCGTCGGCGATCATGTCTTTGGCAGTCGACCATCCCAACGGAACGCGCACCAGCACCGACCTGTTCCTGTCGCCCCAGCAAATGTTTGTGGGCGCTTCCTGGTGAGGCACCAGCCTGAAATAAGATGTTGGGTTGGTATTTCCAAAAGCCGTTAATGAAGCTGCCAGGCTCAGGTATCCGGCAATGGCTTTGCGGGCTTCTTCGCTGAGCTGCCCGTTTTTCATCATCACGCTCTTTCCGTTTTTCATCAGTCGGGTATGGATGTGCATGCCACTACCAGCCTTGCCCACGGTGATCTTGGGTGCAAAGGTGATGGTTACGCCGTAGCGATAAGCCAGTTTCCGCATGATCCACTTGGCAATCACCAGCTGGTCGGCGGCATCTTCCACATTGGTAGGCAGGAATTCGATTTCGTTTTGCTCATATAGTTTTCCACCCATGGTGAAATTGCCCACCTCGGAATGCCCGTATTTGATCTGGCCGCCACTCTGTGCGATCAGTTGCATGGCTTCGCGCCTGTATTCGCTCCATTTGTTGAAGGGCGATGATTCATGATATCCTTTCTGGTTCACCGCCGGATAAAGGTCGAGGTCGTCGCTGATGATGTAATATTCGAGCTCGCCCATGGTTTCGAATACCAAACCGGTAGTCTCCTGCATTTGTTGATGGGCTTTTTTCAAAATGTATTCCGGCGAACTTTCCCACGGATTGCCATGCCTGTCGTAAAACGAGCAGAGCAGGTCGAGTGTGGGCACTTCGGAAAACGGATTCAGAAAGGCAGTGCGGTATTTGGGAATCACATACAGGTCGCTCGATCCTGATTCAACGAACGGAAACAGGCTTGATCCATCGACACGTTCACCGGCCGACAACACCATTTCGAGGTGGTCAAGGCTGTTGATGATGAAGTTCAGGGTTTTTAACCTGCCGTCCCAGCCAACATACCTGAAATTGATCATCTCGATGTCATTGTCTTCGATGTAGCGCATCAGGTCGGCACGGGTAAATTCCGAAGCGGGCTTGTTCAGGTATTGAACCAAGGGGTTCGGATTCATGGCAGTGAACTCATTCATGGAGTAACTATTTTAACGGTTTTTAAGTCTTTAATTTGCTGCAAACATAGTGAAAATGGGCAAATCCGTGAGGCTGTCGACTGGCTTCAATTAAATTTATAACGGTTATAAATAGCAGAAAAACTGTACATTTGCCAACTTTTACGATACACCTTTGCATATGATAAGCAGTGAATTTATTTTTTTCGGTTCGTTTCTTGTCTTTATCGCGCTGATTCTTGCCCTCGACCTGGGTGTGTTTCACAAAAGCGCACACACAGTCGGGTTTAGGGAGGCGGTTGGCTGGACCATTGTCTGGATCGGTCTGGGACTATCATTCTACTTTTTCCTGCTACAATTCGGTCACCTGGTGCACGATCCGAAAGATCCGGAAGCACTGAAACACCTCATCACCAAATTCCGCCATCCGATTCATCCCGACTATGGCAATTTTGATGCTGCATTGCGCACCTATCGCCAGAATCTAGGCCTGGAATACCTCACCGGTTACCTCATCGAAAAGGCACTTTCAGTCGACAATATTTTTGTTATCTATCTGATATTTATTACCTTCAGTGTAAATACCCGCTACTACCATAAGGTGCTTTTCTGGGGGATTCTCGGCGCCATCGTGATGCGTTTTGTATTTATTTTCCTTAGTTCGGCCCTCATTCAGGAATTTTCATGGGTGCTTTATCTCTTCGGTTTATTGCTGATTTATACCGGCATTCACATGTTTATGAGCCGCAACAAAGCGGAAAAAATCGATAAGGAAAAGCATCCTGTTGTGCGCTTTGCATCGCGCCTGCTTCCTTTGGATGCCAGTTATGAAGGGGGACGGTTTTTTGTGAAGAAAAATGGCAAGCGGTTTATGACCACGCTGTTCCTCACCTTGCTGGTGATCGAATTCAGTGATGTGGTGTTTGCGGTCGACTCAGTGCCGGCAATCTTTTCGGTGACAAAAGATCCATACATTGTGTTCTTTTCCAACATTTTTGCCATCCTTGGACTGCGTTCGCTCTTCTTCGTTATCAGTCAGATCATCCATATGTTTTATTACCTCAAACATGGTTTGTCGATCCTGCTGGTGTTTATCGGCAGTAAAATGATGGTACATGAATGGCTCGACGATCTTGGTTTCACCACCAACCATTCGTTGCTGATTGTGGCAGGCATCATTGCGGTGAGTATATTGCTGTCGGTGGCGCGCAATCACCGCCTGAAAAAGGTTGGCAAAGCCACTTCTTAAGGCCACGATCGTGCTGCTTGGTAAGTCTATTTCTCTTCCTGCTTCCCGAAGTACTTTTCGAGCAACCCGGTAGCGGCCTGGTAGGCGCTGATGATGTTTTCGGTGATCAGCTGTTCGAGCGCCGGCAACGACTCATTCACACTGCGGTCAGCAAAAAAATGCGCCTTCAGCTGAATATCAATGTAGTCATACATCACCTGAACAGCCTGGCTGAGGCGCTTTTTGGCCAGATAGCCATTCCGTTCTGTTTTGGCGATGTAATCGGTGACCATTTTCCAAACACCATCGATATTGACGTTGGTGAGTGCCGAGCATGTTGTCACGACAGGACTCACGCCTGAGGCAGGTTGCGGAAACAGGTGAAGGGCCATCTCGCACTCCGACCGCGCTTTTGCTGCCCTGATCAGGTTGTCGCCATCAGCCTTGTTGATGGCAATGCCATCGGCCATCTCCATGATACCCCTTTTGATTCCCTGCAGCTCGTCGCCGGCGCCGCTGATCATGAGCAGCAGAAAAAAGTCGACCATGGAATGCACGGCTGTTTCCGATTGGCCCACACCAACAGTTTCAACAATCACGGTATCGAAACCGGCTGCTTCGCACAGCACAATCGTTTCGCGGGTTTTCCTGGCCACACCTCCAAGTGTGCCGGCCGAAGCTGATGGCCTGATATAGGCGGCGGGCTGGTTGGCCAGTTGTTCCATCCGGGTTTTATCGCCCAAAATGCTGCCTTTCGAACGTTGGCTGCTGGGGTCGATGGCGAGCACGGCCACCTTTTTTCCCTGATTGATCAGGAACATGCCAAGTGCCTCAATAAAGGTGCTTTTACCGGCACCCGGGACTCCGGTTATTCCCAAACGAATGGCTTTCCCTGAAAAAGGCAGACAGGCAGTAATCACCTCCTGTGCCAGCTGCTGATGTGCAGGCAAGGCGCTTTCTACAAGCGTGATGGCTTTGCTTAGCAACACAATATCACCATTTTGAATACCCTTAATATATGTTTCAGCGGGCAAAAGATTCTGTTTTAATGCCTTCAGTCGCTCAACAGCATGTACATTGACCATTTCAGGTGTCTCGATTCCTTCATTTACCCTAAGCGCACTTTCTGTTTTCTTCTTTTCCATTATCGGCTGATTGAGTGCATAAAATTAGCATTTTGTTGGCGTGTTATTGGGATGAGGGTTTTATTGCCTAATAAGCAAGGCATTTGCTCACAACACAAAACGATGCAGTTTTAATCACACAAAGGTATATCCCGCTGCCATTAGCTGGTTTTTGCCATGTCCAGCTATTTCTCCCCGGAGCCAGGCTGCCAAGGTCAACAGATTCAACCAGGCTGCCAATTTGATTATACCATTCAATTTGTACATTTTCGCCTGATTGCAACTCGAAAGCAATAGTAATTTCGTTGTTAAACGGATTTGGGTATGCCGGCAGCAGTTTCACAGGCGCTTGCGTGTTTGTTTCGGGTAGGTGATCAGGAAGCCCGATCATGTGATAAGAAACCGCGAAAAGCCCTGCAGTATTTGCCGGAACCGTAAGCAACCTGCTAATTGCATTATAATTGGTGTACATCTGATTATTATGTTTCACTGAAGCAATTTGCAACTTCTCAAAGTCAACGGCCAATGGATTCATGCTCAATACCCGTTCATATGGTGCTGATTTATAATCATAGTAAAGCGTAGCTGTATCGCGCTGAAGCACCAGCTTAGCATACAAATAGGAATAATAAGCTGTTTCGATAGAGTGGTAAGCTGCCTTCCCCTGGCTGCCCTTGTTTTCGTCCCAATAGCCTCCGCTGTAATATACGCGGCCACCCTCACGCGCTCTGTCGGCATACACTTCGCCATATTGGTCATCAACAAAATAGCGCATAAAGAAATCAAGGCTTTCGTCGGCCATTTTCAGGTATTTTACCTCACGCGTGGTCTCCCAAAGCAAAAGGCCTGAGGTGATTGCCTGCTCCACCTGCCACCAGGCTTTTGCAGTGTCGTAAGCTCCATACATATACATATCGCCTGTGAAACGGTCATAATCCTTATAAGGTCCGCCATATGTGTGGTCGTATCCCTTAGCGAGTACATGGTCGACCAACATCTTTGCTGCCTCCAGTGTTTCCTGGTCGCCGGTCATTTTGTAGATACGGTTTAGACACCAGGCTGTTTTTAACACATGGCCAATGATTGTTCGGCGCTCAGCAGTCTTTTCAATCCAGTTGCTATTGTACATTTCAGCAAAGCCAATGCCGGAGGGGACCATGGTAGGAATCATTTTTGTAAGTACATTGTCACGCAATGACAGCAACCGATTATGGTAATTTTCACTGCCGGTTAACAACCACAAATTCCACAGATGTGTGGTGATTGCATCAACAGTTGCATTGAAACTCTTGCCATTTCCATTCTGTCCGTTTCTGTCAGCCACATCAAAATATCCAAACAAGCTGTCGCGGTCGTCCCATAAGGCACTTTCAACAAACGCGAGTCCGTTGTCAATCGTTTGTTTTCCAAGCGTGTCCTGCGTTGCTTCCCAATAAGCCATCAAGCCCAACAGGGCATAATGCTGATCAAACGCTTTTTTCGAACCAAGGTAAGGATTACTGCCATTGCGGTTTGAGGTGGCATACCATCCTCCATAAGTATTGTCCCACAAATGGTTGGACATGAAATCGAGGGCTGTTTTGGCATATGCCAAATAGGCAGTGTCGCCGGTGAGCATAAAGGCCTTACTGAAACCGTAAGCGTTTCTTGACAGCGAAACCAACCCTTTTTTATTTGTATTAAGCACATTGCCTGAACGGTCAATATCCATGAAATAGCCACCATATTGCAGGTCCTTGGTTTGTGACCAGAAACCGGCGCAATCTTTAACATAGTCGATTAACAGACCAGGCTCATTCAGGTACTGGCAATTTGTGTTATACTGGGCCAGCATGGGAAAACCTATACCGAATTGAAGGACGAAGAAAAGCAGAAATTTTTTCATGGACTTAGATGTAATATGCAAAATAACACAAAATCAGGGAAAGTGATCCTGTGTAGCATTAGTGGAAGAAACAAAGTTCGATTCCGCATCTATGAATTATCCCCCAATTTGTTGATCAATGTTCCAAAAAGGTTTACTTTTGCAGCCTTAAATCTCTCCGTAGCTCAGTTGGTAGAGCAGCTGACTCTTAATCAGCGGGCCACAGGTTCGAGTCCTGTCGGGGAGACCACTAAAAGGTTCTGTTTTCACAGGGCCTTTTTTTTATTTCTTCTATGCAACTGATTCACTAAACTTTGCCTGTTAAATGGATTTTTCCACCGAATAACACATACCAGGATGCATTTTTTGTCAAATGTTTGAAATTTACAGGATTAATGCATTAAATTTTTTAGGGACCATTTTGCGTGCTGATGCTTAGGATTTTTCGTTCCTGGAAATTAAGGAAGCATAGGTCATATAAATCTCAACTATTTCATTTTATGTACTTTAAACTGGCTTTAACCTACAAAACCATTTCGCTGAAAAGCTTTTCCTGAAGCAAAGAAAACAAGCTCAACACCATAGTAAAAGCAAGATGGATGTGATATTTTTTTCTGAAAAACAGTTATTTACGGAAAAATATTGATTTGGTATATGAAAAGTACTATCTTTGTTGCGGTTTAATTCTATTCCTTTTCACAAAGAAAAGTTGATCTGATGTGTAATTGTTAGCTCACCCTTCTAATTATCAATTGATTTTACTGCCTTTTTGAAAAGCATCATGTACAATTTATTTTTTATCAAATGAACATTTTTGTTGCAAAACTGAACTTCAAGACCACCAGCGAAGACCTGTTGGCACTTTTCGAACAATTTGGCGAAGTTTCTTCAGCCAAAGTCATCGTTGACAATATGACGAACAGATCCAAAGGATTTGGATTCGTTGAAATGCCCGACGAAACCCAGGCAAATGCGGCCATTAACGCATTGAACGAATCAACTGTCGATGGCAGGACAATCGTTGTGAACAAAGCCCGTCCAAAAACTGAAAACAACAGTGGCGGATACCGCAATCGTTACTAAGATACTCCGAGTACTAAAGTATAACGTGAAGAGGCCTTCCAACAGGGGGCCTCTTTTTTTTGTGCCCGGCTGATTGCTTAAATGCCTGCTGGGGGCAACTGCCATGCATCCTTGATCACAAGCCAGGTAACATATGCACCATACATCAACAGAAAAATGATCCCCTGCCAGCGTTTTAGCAAACGCTTCTCCCCGATAAACAGAAATACGAACAATAACAGGCTCGACAGGATGATTACAAGTAAATCGCTGTTGTTCGACTGCAAAAAAGACAAAGGCTTAATAACGGCACTTGCACCGAGCACGAAAAAGATGTTGAAAATATTTGAACCAACAACATTACCAATGGCGATATCGGCGTTTTTACGGTAAGCAGCCACAGCCGATGTAGCAAGTTCGGGAAGCGAGGTACCCACAGCCACAACGGTAAGTCCGATTAGCGACTCACTCACGTTGAATAACTTAGCAATGCCGATTGCGCCATCAACAATCCATTTTCCGCCAAGTACAAGTCCGGTCAATCCCAGCAGGATAAACAATATTGATTTCGTCATGCCCATTTCGCTGATGTTGCTTTCACTCATTTCTTCATTGGATTGTTTCGAAACTGCAACTATATACACCATAAAGATGCTGAAAAATCCGAGCAGGATGAAGCCGTCGCTGCGGGTGATTTCGGAGTGGTGCGCCTGATCAATCAACATATCGTTGGCCACGAGAAACAAGACGACTGCTGCCAGGAGGCTGAATGGAATTTCTTTCCATTTCGTTTGTGACTGCACCTTCAACGGATAAATTGCAGCGGCAATACCAAGAATAAGCAAGACGTTGGCAATATTGCTTCCAACCACATTTCCAATGGCAATTTGTGTATTTCCCTGAAAGCTGGCAATAAGATTCACAAACAACTCCGGTGTTGATGTGCCAAAGGCAACAACAGTTAGTCCGATCACAAGGCCTGAGATGTGAAACCGGCGCGCAACCGATGAAGCGCCTGCAACGAGCAGGTCGGCGCCCTTGATGAGGGCTACAAAGCCAATGACAAAGAGGATGTAGGTGAGCATGGTCTGTTAATTTGCTATTATTCCATGCCTAAACAGCAAATAGCCTCATTCTGTTCGAATCGTCAGGGCCTGAAAGTCACATTTTCTGATCAGCACACTAATACAGACCTCAGTTTATTTTATCCGGGATGCTGTTTTTGATCTCTTTGGCTGTTTCTTCATAGGCCTTGATGGCTGCCCGCTCAAAATCGGCTCCTCCTCCTTTGATGGAACTCATGCTTTTTTTGAAGGTTTCGCGTCCTGAGGCCATATCAACAACTGAAACGGTGGCATCCACAAAGGAAAAGTAAATCCCCTGCATATTGCTGCCATTGCGTGCCTTGGCCACGATGTTTACCATCAGGTCGGCTGTGGCCTGGTCCTCAGTAAAAGCAAATCCCTTTGCAGCCAGCACATCCTTGAGCACAGGCTCCAGGATGTTCACATCGAGTGGATTGTTATAGTGCATCTTTTCGCTGCTTTTGACACACACTGTCAGTGGAGCCACCTTAATGAGAAAACGGGCTGGTGTAACCGGCCATGTCGATTCCACCTGGCGCAGGAAGGCCGATTTGGGTTCGAGAGAAGCATAGGCCGCTACATCGAGCTGGGCCATGACAACCAACGTCTGCCGTGAAGCACTCAGTTGCTTCAGCAAGCCATCGGCAATACCTTGAGCGTTGGTAGTTGCATGTCCGACCTCGGTACCATCGAGCTTATAAGTTACAGGAGCATTGGCCAGGGGAGCACCGTCGAGGGTTACTTTTACACTCAGGGCTTTTGCCAGTGGCCGTCCGGCACGGCCTTCATGGCCATCGTTCAACGCAACAATTTTTATTTGTTTCAGCTGGTTGATTTTCACGAAGTTCTCAGGCACCCAGTTGATTTTATTTTCCCTGATCCACGACAGCGGCAGGCTCACCTCGGCGGCAGCCAGCGCACTGCCATTGCGGCGTACAACAGCGTTGGCCTTGAGCAGCTCGCCTTCTTTCCAATAGGTGCCATCGGCCACAACAGCTGTTGATGCAGCGGTTTTACTGCCTGCAATCACCTGATAATTGCCGGCTTTCACTAGGCTACGCGACAAGGCTTCATTAAACCGGTTGGAAAACTCACTTTTCAATCCGGAGGATTCGAAGGTAAGCGGATTGAGGGTGAGGGGTTCCTTGATGTCGCCCAGCTGCAAAAACAAGCCATAGGCCATGAAATAGGACAGCTCATCGATATTGGCCCTCGGGCTTTGCTGCAAGGCTGTTATGCCATTTTTCACCTTCAGCATCAGCCCGTTGCCCCTGTCGAAACGGAGTTCATTTTCAGACTTCAGCCCCAGGGCTATCAGGATAAACTGGGCCTCCTCGAGTTGGGTGAAAGAAGGCATGGTTTCGTAATAGCTTTTCAGGGCCAGTCCCTTGTCGCCTTTTTGCTGGTAGTTTTCGGCTTCGGTTAGCTTGTTATCAATTTTACCTATCAGGTTATCCACCGAGTTGCGGTAATAGTAAATCAGTTCCGATTTTTTTACCCAGGCGATGGCATAGGCTTCCTGTTTTTTCTTGTCGTGGTACCTTTCGGTGCGCAAACCGGCAATGTCGGCTTTCGACAGCGAGACGCTCCTTGTTTTGAAGGCTTCGGTGCTTTTCTGGTCCATATTGGCAATCATGAGGTCAGTGGTGGCCTCTATGTTGACCTGAATTTGCTGAATCAGTCCCGCCCTTGCCTGCTCTTCATATTTATCGAGGATTTCCTTTGGGTCGTCATCGGCTTTGCTGACTCCCGAAATAAACGACACAAAATAATCGGAGTCGGGCCTGTTGGCTGTGCGCCAGGCATAGTCGGTCCACAATGGCTTCTGGGCCGATGCAGTCCCTGCAAAGCCGGCTAGCAGAAGCAGCCCCAACGAAATTGTAATAATTCTTTTCACTTGCGTAAATTTAGTTTACATCAGACCTGTGCACAAAGCCTTCTTTGCCGTCGGGCAGCTTAATGCGAAACCATTCGCCTTTTTGTTCGATCATCGGAAATTCGAGGCCACCAGGCACCCTGGCAATGACTTTTCCGTTCTTCACCGGAAGGTCCCTGACCTCAACGCGGTCGGAGCTTTTCCCTTTGATCTTGATGCGTTTTGCCATCAGGTCAGCAGTGGATGCATTGAATTCGTATTTCTGCAACGGCCGGCCAATACTTTCGAGGAAGCCGGCGATGGCAACACCCGATTTGGCCCGGTGCAGTCCATCAGTGTACAAGGTGTTTGCAGGTTCAAGGTTCGAAGCAATGGTGTAATATTCCAATGCCTCGTCGAAAGAACCGACCATTTCGTACAAAGCTGCCAGGTTATAGGCCGCCTTGGGGTTGTAGGAGTCAGCCTCATAAATGGCATAAAACAGTGGCAAAGCCCTGTCGATGTTGCCATTTTCGATAAAATTTGAAGCTTCATCAGCCTGTTTCTTCAGTTCTTTCAGCTTGATCCGTTCCAGATCGTAGCGCATCAGCTGGAAGCCGGGTGTGAAGTAATCCACAAAAGTGCGGGCACTTTTTTTCAGGCAGCTGTTGAGCAACTGTTCCTCTGTAGCAATGCTTGATTTTTCCTCATCGCATTTTTTGTCCTGTGACGACACCCGCGAAGTCTCAGTGCCAATAATGATGGCTGTTTCGACACTGATAATCTTGAGGCTGGCCTGAACAGTCACTGACCTGACATGGCAATATGTTGTTTTACTTTTTCCGTCGAAACCAACATAGTTTGAACTGGGATATTCGTTTTTCACGTCGTATTCCACATCACCAATCAGGATGACATCGAGGCCAAGGAGCTTTCCTACCTGAGCTGCAGTATTTTCATCGATGAGGCCCGAAAGTCCGATGCGCTGTTCCTTTAGCACCTGTTCAATCTGGCTGCGTTCGACAACAGTGTACATATCGGTTTTAAACCCCTTGATGTAGGTAACTCCTTCAACTTTCTTTCCCATGCCCATGAAACCTGATTTCAGGTCTTCGATACCGCGCGACTCGCTGAGCAAATCAGCGATGATGTAATCGCTGAGCACACTACCAGCCCTTCGGTTTCCGGTAAAATCGAGTACGCCTATTTTCCTGACGTTATCGTACTGTTTCACGGGAGCTTTGATCACAAAACAATCGACACGCTGCGCGCGGATTTCCTGTCGTAGCAGCAATCCGGTGACAAGCATAAAGCATGTCAATAAACTGATGGTTAATTTCTTTTTCATATGACAGTTGTTAGTGGGTTGTGTATTAGTTCGACATCCATTCCCGGTAAGCACCCATTCTTTTACTCACCCTTTCCACATAGTCTTTTGTTTCCTGATATGGCAGGTAGGCCCGCAAGTGAGTATATACCTGATCGGAAGTCATGCTGTTGATCTTGGGAATGGCATTGCCCAATTTGGTTGTTCCGATGAAGGCCCGGCTTACATTTCCCGCTCCGGTGTTGTATGCTGCGATGGCACAAAAAAGCCTGCTTACGGGATCATTTACCTTGCCGAAACTTTTTTCGAGCAGCATATGCAGGTAGGCTGATCCAAGCTCGATGTTGTTTTTTGCTTCGTACAAGTAGTTTTCGCTGAGCATTTTGTCCTCGCCATACACAAAATGATAGGCATCGCGTCCTGCATAACGGGGCACGATCTGCATCAGTCCGAATGCCGGCACAGCAGAACGGGCTTTTGGGTTGAAATAGGATTCGGTATGCATGATGGCAAAAATGAGCTCCGGGTCAAGCGCGTATTGCCGTGCATAGGCCAAAATAAACTCATAGAACTTCTCGGCCCGTGATTGGATGCTGTTGGGAGCAAGCGGCAGTTTCACCGACACGACAACCCTTTCTTTGCTGTCGGCACCTTTGATGGTGATTTTCTCCACGGGTTTTCGTTCGATCACCTCTTTTGCATATTCGCCTACATTGCTTTCTGTCACCTTTTCGCCATCGGCTATTTCCAGCTGTCCTTTCAGCACCGGTTCGTCAGAAAGGGGCTCCGGCTGCTCAAAATCCATGGTAAAATCCTTTGATTTGCCCTTTGTGGTGGCCAGCTCTTTCACCGCATCGCCCAGCCTGGCCTTCACCAGTTCAGCGTTAGCAGCCTCTTCGGGACTAAGAAGCAGTTCCACGGTGGCTTCCTCAGTTTCAAAATCAACGAGGGTGCGCGTTGTTTGATCGCTGCTATACTCTACCCAGTCTTTTTTGGTGGAGGATTTGAAATTGTCGGTCCCCCATTTTTGCTCAATATCGTTTTTAAACTTATCGAAAGCTTCTTTGCTCGCTTTCTCATAATCGTCCCACTGTTGGTTCACCGCTGCGGTGTACTCCTGAAAGTCCTGGTTCGATTTGTTTTTGAATTGTTCAAACGCATCCTGCGTTACCTGTGCGTTTAGGGTTGTTACAGCTGCTAAAAGCAAAATGATCAGAGCAAGCTTTTTCATCTTAAATTGTGTTGGTCAGCGCATATATTGATACAAACTCCTGTAAATATGATGTTTAGTTCAACATAGTCAGTTTACTCACCTTCTTTCATCTTCAGGCATTGCCTTGTCAAACCATTTTTGTTTTTTACACATCAAGATCCTGTGCATCTGAAACAATGAATTCGAAAATTGTCTTCTCCTGATGAAATATGAAGTCGAAGTTTATTTGCTGAATTTATAGCCGAGCAAAGCATCCAGGGATACCTTTCTAAGTCCCGGTCCTTTTTTAGCCATCACGGTACAATCCCAAACAGGCAGCAAAACAACATCCACTGCCGACACCTTTACCTTGTATTTGCGTTCGAGCATGGTAACAATTTCTACCGGATTGATTTTCTTTCCCAAGCGCCTGAAGTCGTATTGCACCTCATCGCGTTTGCGGCGATCGAACTGTATACGTTCGTCAAAATCCTGAATTTTATGGGGTTCCAGGGATACGAGTGCTTCGAAATTGATGCTGCGCTTGCGCAGCGACAAAATTTCATACGACTTGTAATCGATGTACAGGCTTAGTGGAATTTCAACGATGGTCTTTTTAAAAAATCCCTTTTCCTTGCTGAAAATCATATCAGCCTTAATCAAAGGGTGGTAGTCAAACGCAGCCTGCTGCAATTTTTCCTGTTTGATCAAATTAAAAAATATCCCCCTGAGGAATGGCCTTATCCTGTTGTTCAAGTCACTTTCGAAAAGGCGGTGGTCAGCGATCAAAACGGTCTCTTTGCTGTTTTCACCAGCTTCTGTTTCAGAGGGTGGGTCAGGCACTGGTGTTAACACAGGCTTTTCAGCAAGCGGTGCAAGCTGGTCTTCGTTGGTGATTTCAAGCACAACTGGTGGTATCTCAGTCTTTTGCCTGTTCACGGCATATTTCTCGCGCAATGCTACCGGTATCAAGCCGGGAAGCTGTTCTTCGCTGATGACATCGTGTCTTGTTACAAGCCACCTGACCTGAAACGTGAGCATTTCTTTGTATTCGTCGGGCGAGAGCAGTAAAAACTTCCCTTTGCCCAGCGAAGGAATGCGGTTCATGATATCTGCCGTGCCGGTAGGTGACATGGATTCGAGTCTTGTTTCGATTTTACTCAGGTCCTGTTTTGTTTTCAGGTTTCCAATGAGGTAGGTCGATATCTGGGCAATGGATTTGTAGTCAATATCGCCTGGATTTTGTGTGGCAATCAGGCAGCCAACACCATATTTACGGGCTTGCTTGAATAGAAGCATCAGCGATTCCTTGCAGGCAGGCATTTTCACCGGAGGTAAAAAGGGAGCGATCTCGTCGATGTACAGCACTGCCTGAATGCCGTCCTGCCCGCTTTTCAGCGGGTTACGCAGCATCCAGTTGTACAACATCTGGGTGATGTTGGCCATGAAAAACTCTTTTTCCTTTTGGCTTCCCAGTGTATTCAGGTAAATGACCGATATCCTGGTTTTTCCGTTGTTGGGTTCGTCGAGGCCAAGCAAGGACTCTATCCTTGCCGGATATCCTGTTTCAAAAATCAGCTTGCGCGAACCGAGGGTTAAAAACCGCAGCTTTTTGATGAGCTCACCCAGTGATTTCAGGCTGATAACCGCACCAATGATGTTATTCACTGATTCGGGCAGGTCATTAAGCAGGTCGATCAGGTTATTGAAACTGCCCAGGTGGAACTGTTTGTCGAAACAATACTCAAACACGGCTGTCAGCACCGATTCGGCCGATTTGCCTTCGTCGTTGTCGCTGTCGTAGCCAATCAGTTCTGCCACATTCTTGGCCGTTGCCGAAAAATACCTGAGCCGGTCTTCCGCATCAATTCCCGCCAGGTCATCGAACTGCAAGGGGTTGATTGAAAGGGGCAGGCCCTTTGAACTACCCGGTGTCCAGATCACCACTTCTGCTTTCCCGGCGTATGCATTCCTGATTTCGACCGGAACCGATTTGCCGAGCAGCATGGCATCATCTGTTTCTACATTGATCAAAGAAGCAATGTCGCCCTGCGGGTCGAAAATAATTACAGGGACACCAAATCGGGCTAACTCCTCAATGATTACCTTACAGGCCACAGTCTTACCGCTTCCGGATGCTCCAAAACAGGCAATGTGACGCTGAACAGCCCTCAAACTCAGTTCGACCTTGTCTTCATTATGAAAACCAAGCATCATCTTCTCCATGTGAAAGCTTATAGGTGGTTGGTTTTGTGATACTTAAAAAAAGTAATTCAAAGGTACAAAATAATTATACGTTTTTCCTAAAAAAACCAAATATTTATCTCATTGATCTTAAACTCATTAGATTGGAAACACAATTTAGAAAGATTCTAATTTCGCAGGCCATGAATTGGGCCGATTGAAACAATAACAGATCGTTAGGTGCATGTATTTGTGATCGGATACCTGATACGGGCGGCTATCCGATGGTTTCGATGAGTCCTGATTTTGCGATATAATCTTCAAGAAAATCCGTGAAACTACCGTAGAGTTTTTGTTCGAGCCAGTCGTAAGGCCCAACTTCGTGCCAGGCATCGTAAACCGGGCTATCGGCATAGGGTTCTTCCTGTGCGGCGAATACAAGCAATTCCTGGTTATCGGTGTGACAAAAAGGAACAAAAGCCATGTCCTTTTCCATGAATTTGTATTCGATGCGGTCGTAGTGCTCGCCTATTTCTTCGATACCCAGCAGGTTATTGGCGTTCCAGGCTGCAGATTCTAGCGCATCTGTATCTGTTTTCTTAATTGGTTCAGGGAGCATAAAGCCACCATTATAGAATAACAGAAAGATCCTGTAAGTATCAGGCAAGGGGTGCTTGATGTAATTTTCGAGGGCTGCTATCTGATCAACCGATGCGCCTGCATTGAAATGACAACATCCTGGTTTTTCGCTGATTAACTGAGTAAGTTTTTCAAGTAACATTTCGAGCTTTTCCATATCATCCACTGATCAGTTTAACATATTTCTGGCGTAGCCGGGTCGCGCGTCGCACAACACGCACAAATGACTTCTCAGGTCCGGTACCCCACTCTTTAAGCAGCCCACTGGCCTCGCCGAATTCACCTGCTTCGCGGTGGATTTCGGCCAGCAACAGTCCTGCCTCCCGCTCCGCATACAGGGGTTTCATGCGTTGCAGGTTTTCCTTAAACACCTTGCTGAAACGGGCAAACTCAAGTTGTCCGGGCGATGGCAACACAAGCCGGCGCAGGAAAGTAAGAAAAACACGCAAGCTCCATTGTCTGCGTCCCGGGTAAGCCCTGATGCAGTCGTTTATGGTCCACCACAGCCGGGTCCTGATCCAGGTTTCGCGTTCGGTATTGCTGCAGGCCTGACTATTCAAGGCTTCGGTATAAAAGTTAACGAGTGCTTCCCGGTAGCCTTCCTCGAAGCTGTCAATTCCCGGGGGGCGCCATTCGTCGCGTTCATAAACCCTGACAGCATCTTCCTGAAAATCGTAGGCCGGCACCATATGGACGTCTTCCCTGCAAAAGATAACGCTGCATGCCGGGCATTTGATGAATAGGGGTTCCATGAAATATACGGCTTGATGATCCTGAAACCCATCGCTCCACAACATGGATTCATGCACGGTGTATGAGGTGAGTTCAATGGATGCCATCCATGCCCCACAAGCGGGACACTGAAAAAACTGCTGCAGAAAGGTGGTCATAGGCTTGGGTTATTGATTAACCGGCTACTTTAAATACCAGGCTGTCATGCCTGCTGATTCTTTTGCGCAATGCGGCTACCAGATGGGTGTGACGCGTTTCTTGTCCTGCAAGCGTTTTTGCCTGCATAAAATCACCTTGTTCGCGGTAAAGCTCGATCAGCCTTAACGGGTCAATTACGGCATGCTGTCCGGTGAGTACAATCAGTGCATGCAGGTTTTCCCTGTATTCTGCTTGCATGGCAATAAACTTCTTCCTTGCTTCATGATTGATTTTCAAATTGCTTACCCAAGCCATCAGGCTCAGATTGCCCTTCATAAGCGAAGACAGATCCGATGGAAAAAGATCACGGATCAAGTCGTTGTATGCCCAAAGTAACCACTGCCGCAGGTGAAATACCTTGTCCATTTCAAGGCCAGGCCATTTTCTGAGCAGGCGTTCATAATGCCCGATGAGCGCCAGTTTCCCCTTCAACACATTCAGGTTACAGCCGAAATCGCGCCATGAAGCCCACGAATAGACCAATTGTCCGTTTTCAGCATTCACCAGCTGATGGTATTCAGCCTGCCTGCTTTCGATGTGTTTGGCTTCATCGGCCCAAAAATCGTGTGCGCATGCCGGGCACCGGATTACCTCGCACTCACCAACAAGGCTGATCTCATTCATCGATTTTCCATCAGACCATAATTGCGAATGGTTCAGGGTCTCGCTTACGGGTTTTTTGCCGGCAAGCCAGCTGGCACATTGGGGGCATTGTACCAGATAATCAAGGTATGAGGTCATAAGGATACCGAAAATGAGGCATAAAATTACAATTTTAAACGCTCATCAAAAAAAAACAATCATTCATTGCAAAAAGATGTAACTTTGAGTGTTAAAACCATGCAATCAGTCGGCTTGACTGCCTTTTGTTCCCTAACATTATTGGTGATAATTTTTTTCAATACATACATTTTCAATAAGTTATCAAATTAAAACCAATTGTCATGAAAACGTTTTCAAAAGTATTATGTGTGCTCATTGTTGCCGGACTCTGCCTGGGGACATCAACAGGATTAGTTGCACAAAGTGAAAAGGAACTCAAAAAAGAAGTGAACCAGAAGGCGCTCAAAGAAGCCCGTAAAGAGGCCAAAAAACTCGACAAAGAAGGTTACAAGGTCAATCCCGGCCAAATGCCCTTGGCCAAGCAGCTCGAAGCTTCATGGATGATGCAGTACGAAGTGGATGCGAAAGGAGAGAAAAAATACTATATGGCTGATGCTTCCTCGGTTGGCGAAACCCAGGCTGCTGCAAAACTTCAGGCTTATGAGCTGGCCAAGATCAATATGGTGGGGCAAATCTCCTCAGAAGTTGCCGGACGCGTAAAGAATAATATCGGTAACCAGCAACTATCAACTGATGATGCAGCCTCGATCACCCAGACAATGGGCGAATTTCAATCGAAATACACCCAGAAACTGGGCCGGGTGAAAACAGCCTTTGAAGCATGGCGCATTGTCAACAAAAAAGTTGAGGTGAGGGTTCTGCTGGCCTACAGCACTGAAGAAGCTATGAAGCTTGCAAAGGACCTCATCCGCGAAGACCTGAAGAAGCTGACCACCATGGACGACCAAAAGATATCGAAGGTGTTGCAGTTCTGATATCCGGGTCAAACTGATCCGTTTATTGTTGTGATTTTGATCAAGATTCAAAGGGGCTGGCAATGATGTCAGTTGCCTGAATCAAGGCAGAATCACATCCGGACTAATCCTTCAATTTCGGTTTCAAATAATCTCTACACATGAAAAAGATTCATTCCCTCATCTTTGTGCTGAGCGGACTTATTGCCTGTGTTCCTTTCAGCAGGAGCCATGCACAGTCTTTTGAAGACTTTCAGCAAAAAATTGACAAAGAATACCAGCAATTTGAAGCGGAAACGCAACAACAGTTTGATGCCTTTGTTGACCAGATTGACCGCGAATTTGCTGATTTTTTGAAAAAATCATTTACGGCTTTTGATGTTGAAACAGGAACAGTGAAGCCTTCAGCGCCAAAACCCGAAGAAGTTCCTGGCTATAGTCCGGGTGCTGAAAGGCCAAAAATCAACGAAATCAGCGTGGATGTGCCTATTGGCAAAACCGGCCGTCAGCCGCGATTGCCGAACATCAAAAAGACCGAAAGCGGAGATTTTCAACGGCAAGAGGCTTCGTTCACTTACTTTGGCGCTGCCATCAGGCTGCAATACGACAGCCGGATGAAAACCACCGTGCTGGAAGAAGTCAGCCCCCAGGCCATTAGTGATTACTGGAATACACTGAGCGAAACGAACTACAATTTCCTCGTGAAACAACTTGAAGATTACCGCACACAGCTTAACCTGAACGACTGGGCCTATGTTAAACTGGTCGAGTCCTTTGCTGCCACACTTTATCCATCAGCACCCAGCATGCGCAATATGACCAGCTGGTTTGTGCTCACCCGCTCGCGCTACAAAGCCAAAATTGCCTTCAGTCAAAACAGGGCGTATTTGTTGCTTCCCGCTTTACAGACAATTTATGGCGCCAATTTCCTGGTTTCTGATGGCCTAAAGTATTATATGACAGAGGCCACGCTGGCTACAGTGAACACCTACAAAGGCGATTTCCCTGAGGCTGATATCATTCCTGATCTGACAGCCCCAAATCCGCTGAACCTGCCTGCCGACCCCGCCTATAAGGCGATCAAATTCAATTATAGCGGTAAAGAATATGCCTTCAGGATTCTGTTCAACAAAAACCTGATGAAGTTTTATGAAACCATCCCGATGACAGAACCAACAGTATATTTCAACTCAGCTGCCTGGAGTGGAAGCAAAGATGCTTTTCGCGAAGCCCTTATGCCAATGCTCGAAGGAAAATCAAGCCAGGAGGCTGTGGCATTGTTGCTGGCCATGGTGCAATCAGGTTTTGAATACAAGACCGATGAAGAACAGTTTGGCCGTGAGAAATATATGTTTGCCGACGAATTACTCTATTACCGCTTTTCAGATTGCGAAGACCGTGCAGTATTGTTTTCGTGGCTGGTGAAGGAAATACTGGGCCTGCCAACCGTAGGTCTGGCATTTCAGGGGCATATGGCTTCGGCAGTGTGTTTCGATGGCGAAGTGAGCGGAAGTCATTTCAGCTTCAATGGCTGCGATTATGTAGTAACCGATCCAACTTTCGTCAATGCGCCTGTTGGTTTGCTTATGCCGCAGGTTGTCAACCAAAAGCCAGAAATTATTGCCATCAATGGCAAAGGTGTGCAGGATGTGCAACTCTGGGATTTGGCCCGTAAGGCAGGCGCCTACAAAGCCGACAAGCTCCGCGATGTGGTATTTGATTCATCCGGTAACGGTTATATTTGTGGGTATTTTGTCGGCACTGCTGATTTTGGTTCAATCAAACTGAGCAGTGATCCGGAAGTGAAGACCGGATTTGTAGCTTCTTATGACCGGGCGGGTAAATTGCGCTGGGCCAAAGCCTTCAATGGCTCGTCGGACAACCTGGCCTACAGTCTTTCGTTCAATACAGATGGCGATCTGATGGTAGCAGGTTCGTTCAGGGGACAATTGGGTATTGGCGGCAACACCCTGGAAGCAGCACCCAATACCGATGTGTTCGTGTCCAGAATTACACCCGACGGGCAGTTGAAATGGGCCAGCAAGGCAGGCATCGACAAGCTCAACCAGGAGGCTGGTTTTATGTTCAGTGCCGGTTTCGATGCACAGGGCGAGAAGTTTATGGCCCGCCTTTACGACGAAACCGAAGACTTCGACAACTTCGGTCTGCAGGTTGACGAAAATGGAAACACCTTCATTACCGGTGCGTTTTATGCAACTACTGGTATGAACATCAACAAAGGCAAGGGTTTTGATACGGGAGAGGGATTTAACCCGGTGAACAGCCTCAAAGCCGAAAATGATGCCTTGCTGCAGGAACAGTATGAACAAACCATTGCCGGTATGTTTGCCACCATGAAGCTGATTCAGATCAACACCCTTGAGCTGCCCGGAAAAGATGTGCAGTCGGTATTTGACAAGCACAATCCTACTTTCGTGAAGGTGGCGCCAAAGTTTTACAACAGTTTTGGCGGACTGCGCTTTATGAAGAATGCAGGGGGTATCATCACCATCAAAACTTCCGATGGCAAGCCGGTGGTATTCGACAAGATAATGGTTCAGGACAACGCGCGGATCAAGGTGGTGACCTATAAGAGTGGCAATGCCCGCATCGAGGTGTTCTCGGGCATCAACATCAGCAATGGTCCCCTCAGGTACGCCTTAAACGAAGTCAAGCTGTTTAAGGATACCGGCGATTTGCTGTTGGGCTACGACAGCGACAACACCCAGATCAAACTGAACCTGCGCAAGGATATGCTGAAGCTGGGGCAATAACCAATTCACAACGAATGCCCTTTAACAAAATATACGAATTTGATTAATTTTGAATGCCTGAGCTGTTGACTACGACAAAACCAACGAAATAAAATGAGAAGAATCCTTTTCCTTGCCTTTTTTCTCCTGTTTTCCACAGGGATTCTGCCTGCCCAGACTGAAGAGGAAGAAGAGGTTGTTGACGCTTCGTCGATGACAGAAATCAGCCTTTCACAAATGAACAATATTATTCGGGCTGGAGGAGATGAAATTTTCTTGCAGGACCTGATTATAAAACCCGGTCCGGAAGACAGGAAATTCCTCATTGACAAGATTTTCTTCAAAATTTATGAGATTCCGGCACCCACAGAAAAAGCGGTTTCACTGTATTTTTACAACTGTAGGTTCGAATTCGATGTGGATGCTCCCATTACCTTCAATGGCTGGCTTTTTAACCGGCTCAATGTCATCGGCACACAAATCAGTTCTCCCCTGACCTTTGAGGAATGCCGCCAGACCGGGGCTTACCCGATCAGGATTGAAAACACTGTTTTTAACCATAACCTGAACGTTATTGGCACAGAAAACAGCCTGAACAGCCTGAGATTCAACAACTGCAGTTTCAGTCATCAGCTGAAGATCGGTCAGCAGCTGGGCGATCTGCAGATCAGCAATTGCAAATTTGATGCTGACAGCGTCTTTTTTGCCGATGCCGACCCTGAGCGTACCCACTATCAACTCGATGTTTCCGGTATTCAGCTGAGCAGCCTCGACCTGTTTCGCAACACCTTCGACAACAAGCATCTCGACTATTTATACAGCATCACGTTTAAAGGCACTGTCATTGGAAAGGCATTGATTCAGTTTCTTCAGGCAAACACGCTAAACCTCACCGATGCCACCATCGAAAAGTCGTTTCTTGCCGACTCCCTAAGCATCTCGAACTACATTGCCGTTCAAAACTTCGATTTCCCCGAAGAGAACACCAACCTTCCGTGGTATAATATTGGGGGTGAAAAGCTGTGTATATTTCTCTCCGAAGGCACTGAGCGCGACATCCCTTACCAACCAAAATCGAGCGAAACGATTTCCAGAACCTTGTTTCTCAACGAGTTGATGGCTTGTTACAACAAGTTCAACAATATGTATGACACACGGGGCGATAAAATTTCGGGGAACGCCAATTACATTGAAATAAAAAACATCCAGACACGCAACCAGAAATACCTGTACGAAAAAACCGGGGAACTGAACTATTACATTGGTTACCAGCTGAATGATTTCGCCCGGTTCTCGTCTGATTATGCCACCAATCCTGCCCGTTCGCTCATCATCATTTTATGGGTGATCGTCATCTTTGCAGCCCTTTATCTCTTTACTTATTCCGAGTGGGACGGCATCAACATGGCCTATTTCGGCCGGCAGTATGCCTTGCTGGCCGAGTATTTCAAGACGGATAAAAGCCTGAAAGCGCTTTACGGGAACGACCTGGAGGAAGAGCAGGCACATTACCGCAGCTTAAAGGACGATTACCTCGACAAAACATCAGAAATACCCTATGCCATCCGCATCATGGGTAAACCCTTGTACGGGGCCTGGAAGTTCAGGCAGCGGCTGACTGGCTGGATATACGATCGCATTGAGTTCATGCACGGGAGTTGGCGCTCACTGTCCGGCAGCCGCAAATTCACCATTGGCTTGCTAACCACATTGATTTTGCTGGTATTTGTCGTGTTCGTCGTTTGTGTGAAACTGATCAACAGCTGCCTGCTCAGCATGAATATGTTTGTCAGCCTGGGTTTTGGCAAAACGCCAGAGCAGACACTTCCGATGTATATCAGCATCATTCAGGGATTTGTTGGCTGGTTTGTGCTGACCATTTTTTCCATTACCCTGCTTTCGCAGATGGTGCAGAACTTTTAAGCCGGCAAATAAAAATAGCTGCTTTGCTTGCACTTATGGCATGGATTTGTAACTTTGCAGCCCGAATATTTTCACGGGATGTAGCGCAGCCCGGTAGCGCGCTTCGTTCGGGACGAAGAGGCCGCAGGTTCAAATCCTGTCATCCCGACAACCCAAAGCCCACCGTAAGGTGTGGCTTTTTTTTGTTTGACGCGTTGCGCTTGTGCATAAGCGGAAAACGGGAAAAAAGACACCGTGAGCGAAGCGAACAGGGCTTTGGTATTGAACCCCTCCCCCAAGGTTCACCGAAGGTAATCCTGTCATCCCGACAACCCAAAGCCCACCGTAAGGTGTGGCTTTTTTTTTGTTTGACGCGTTGCGCTTGTGCATAAGCGGAAAACAGGGAAAAAGACCTGGATCAAGACTCAAAGGCAAGGTCACCCAGGTGTTGCAGGTAGCTGAGTACAAAACGCAATTCGGCATAGCTCACCTCATCGCCAAGTACTTCCTTTGCTGGTCCCAGGCGGGCATCTCTGGTATCTTCAAAATAGGTGGTGATGAGTTCAATCTTTTCGCGACTGACAAGGGTTCTGATTGCAAGTTTGCCATTTCTGACAAACTGATCAAGGTGTCGCTCAACAGTAGCTGGTGAAAGCTGCCGCTCAGCCGCAATTTCTTCCACTGTCATGCCCCGCTGTATCATCAAAAGGCTTTGTTCCTGCGTGGAAAGCTTAGGAGGCTTCTGAACTTCATCGGCAGTTTTTTGTGCAGCTTGCGTGCTGATTTCTACCGATTCGGCAACCATTGCAATGATGTCATTCCCGAACCTGGCTGCTTTCAGCTTGCCAATGCCCTTTATTTTAATGAGTTCTGTCAGGGTGACGGGCTTGTTTTTCACGATGGCATTGATCGTTTTTACAGGCAGAATGCTGTAAGGCGCGATATCCCTTTCTTCGGCAAGCTGGTCGCGCCACTCCCTGATTTTTTCGTAGAGTGCCGAGGTGTGCTTTGGCCGCTTTTCGTCCCTAGCTTTTTTCCCTTTGTACACCGGTATTTCAATGGCTGAAAGCGCCCTTGTTTCAATGAAGGTCTGGACGTCAAAGCCTTGCTGGCAGGCATTAAGGCAACTCAGCTTCACCCAGGCATCCGCTCCAAGGCGGTCAATGGCTTCACCCAGGACTTTTCGTGTTGCCTTATTGTCTGTTTCAACTGAAATTCCCGGATCAAAAAACAGGCTTTCGATGATGGGAATGAAGTAAGCACATCCTTTTTGAATCCTTTCCTGCAGTAAATCGCTCAAATCAAGCTGATCAAGTGACGCAAAAAGCTGAGTGAGCTGGGCCTGAAATTTCGCTGATACCTGTAAAATTTCCACGACAAGTGATTGCTCAAGCTGCTGATACTGATCAACAAACGATTGATCCAGGCTTGACAAATGCTCAGTTGCCAGCTTCGAAATGTATTTCAAACGGTAATGCAACACCTTAAAATCGAACAACTCGACGACCAACGACTTTCTGTAGGCTGCCTTGGCATCGTTCAGTGTGTTTTCATCGGGTTGGTTTTCTTCGAGTTGACGCACAAAGCCACCGATTGCCTGATCCGTTTTAATGGCCTGTCGGCCGATTGGTGCGCTGAGCACAAGGCCTTCGAGCGTTTTGCAGCGGCTGAGGGCAACATACACCTGTCCGTGCGCAAATGCGGCATGCGCGTCGATGATGGCCTTTTCGAAGGTAAGCCCCTGGCTTTTGTGGATGGTGATTGCCCAGGCAAGCTTCAGCGGAAACTGGGTGAATGTACCAATCACGGTTTCGGTAATTTCTTTTGATTGCTCATCAAGCGAATAGCGCATATTCTGCCATTCGAGCCGGGTAACCGTAATTGCTTCTTCCTCGCCGGGACACCGGACGCTTAATTCGTCTTCGCCTATGCTTAACAGCCGGCCTATTTTCCCGTTAAAAAACAATTTTTCGACTGACGGATCATTTTTAACAAACATCACCTGCGCACCAGGTTTCAGCTCAAGTTCGAAGTCCGTCGGATATGCATATTCGGGAAATTCGTCCCTGATGCTGGCCACAAACTTTTTCGCTTTCCCCTTCAGGGTGGCCAGCTTTTCCTGGTTTATGTGTTGCGCCTGGTGGTTATGCGTGGTGAGGGTAATAAATCCTTCGTCAGTTCCGGGTGAAAAACCTTCGTTATACCGCTGGTTCAACAGCTTAAAACCGGTTTCATCGAGGCTGTTATCGCGAATCTGATTCAGTAAACCAATGAATTGGGCGTCGGTTTGCCTGTACACATGCTTCAGTTCGATTTGCACATAATCGCATTGCTGCAAGGCCTTGCTGCTAAAGAAAAAAACTGTTTCGTAGACGTTTTTCAGCAGCATCCATTCGTCTTCTCTGGCAATGGGTGCCAGCTGCTGAAGATCGCCGATCATGAGCAGTTGCACCCCTCCAAAAGGAAGATGCCGTGTGCGGTACCGGCGCAACATTTCATCAATGGCATCGAGCAAATCGGCCCGCACCATGCTGATCTCATCAATCACCAACAGGTCAATGCTTTTAATGATGTTTATTTTTGTCTTGCTGATCTTCTGGTAGCGCGAAGCAAGCTGCTTCGGTTGCTGTTCTATTCCAAACTCATCAGAGGTCTGAGAGGTGGGCAATTGCGGACCAAAAGGCAACTGAAAAAAAGAATGGATGGTGACACCGCCGGCGTTGATGGCTGCAACACCCGTAGGAGCAACAACCACCTTACGTTTCGAAGTAATTGAGGTCAGGTTGCGTAAAAAGGTGGTTTTGCCGGTTCCGGCCTTCCCGGTAAGGAAAATGTGTTGGTTTGTCGATCTGACGTATTCCGCTGCCAGGCTTAGTTGTTCATTCTCTGTATCGGGATAGCGCATGGTGACAGGCAAGGTTGGTTGAAAAACAGGCTCAGCATATTTGATGGCAAGATAATAAAAAAACCTTTTCCGGAAAAGGCTTGTTACAGGTTAAGGCCGTTTACCAGTTGAAATAGTGGATCTGGTAGTTATCGGCCTTATATGATTCGATCACACCCAGGCGCGATACCTCAGCCTCTTTGGTAGTAATAAACGCATTCGACGTACGGTGTCCCCGGTCGGCCGGACCCCAGTTGGGATATTGGGTCACCAGCAATTCATTGAATTTATAGTTCAGCTCAAAGTCGTTCATTTCCTTATGCACATTGCTCACCCACATATGATAGGCGTTTTTACCATCGCCTTGCGGATCACAGAAACAAGAAGAGAAAAGGAAATAATAGTAAGGTCCCCGGCCATAATCAACAATGGGCGACTCAATAAAGATGTCGGTGGGCTCATCGCGGATGATTTCGGGATTGGTGTTGTTCCGGTAAATCTGCCCGATAAAGTTGTAACAGACATCGAGGCCGCTGACAAACAAATCAGGATCGCCATCGTTGTCATAGTCGCCCCAGCGGGCTGTACCGGCGCTTACGCCCGGCAGTCCGGCCATGATGTCGGCAAACAAAAACTGGCCCTGGTTCTGATATACAATGGCATAGGGTCTTTCGAGGCTTTCGCCAGTCATCACAAGGTCGAGGTCCCCATCCACGTCATAGTCGGCAACATCGATGGTGCAGTTCAGCAGAGGCCTGATGCCTGGCGTCGACACTTCGGCAAACATATTGTTCTGGAGGTTTTTAAACAAACGCGTGGCTGGCCTTCCGGCGGTATTTTCACCGCTGATGATCAGGTCGGGCCATTTGTCGTTGTCGAGATCGGCAAATACGGCATCGGCGTTTTTCAATCCTTTAAAGTGGTTTGTGAGTGAGCTGAAACGCCCCTGGTTGTTCAGGTAAAGGCGTGTTACCGGCCCATTGGCCGATAAACCGCAGACGATGATATCAGGAAATCCGTCAACATTGATGTCGCCGAAGGCAGCTTTACCACGCATAATTCCTGCCAGCCCGGCATCGATTTCGGTGAATTTCAGGTTGTCGTTCCTGTAGATCGCGGTGATTATCCTTCCTTTGGCATCTTTCCCGCTGAGGAGGATATCGTCATCGCCGTCTTTATCAATATCGGCCAGCGCGATCGATCCATCCACCGTAGGTGTTAAGGCGGCTTCTGTCTTTCTGAAGTTCCCGTCGGCCTGTCCCAACAACACGCCGGCAACATACTGTCCATTCACCAGCTGACCACTGAACACCACGTCCTGCCGGCCATCCTTGTTGAGGTCGCCCCGGGCGATGGCTCCAATGGTGAAATCAGGCAGTCCTTTAGTTACAGCAGCAAACTTGTCGGGCCCGGTTTGTTTAAAAAACACGGTTTTTGGCACCGATCGGCTCCCGGCAGAATTATCGCCGGCAACAATCAGGTCTTTTTTTCCATTGCCATCAACGTCCACCCAAACTGCTGCAGCGTGCACCAATCCCGGAGGCTGGTCTCTGATCAGGGTGAAAACCTGGGCATGTCCTTTTCCAAGCATGACGGCAAAGAGGAACAACAAGGTCAGGCGCAATGACATCGGGCAGTATTTTGATGTAAATATAGTAAAAGGCAACTGCTTCATGATTTCGCAAGGAAAATTTTTAGCGTCTCGAGTAATTTGTCGTTGCTTAATGGCTTACTCAAATATGCATCAAAGCCCAGTTCAGTATAGTATTTATCTTCACCCTGAAGGGCAAAAGCTGTTATCGCGATCATCGGAATGCCGTTGCCCTGTTTTCTGATCTTAAGCATGGCTTCGATGCCATCCATTTCAGGCATTTGAATGTCCATCAGGATGAGGTCGGGTTTTGGATCTGATGCAGCCATATCCACAGCGATGAGTCCGTTTGGCGCATGAAGCAGCTTCACTTTGGTACGCCTGAGCATGGTTTTGATCAGGTGAAAGTTAGTATCCACATCTTCCGCAATCAGGATTGTATGATGGCTGAAGTCGGGAATAGCTTCTTTTTTTGAAGGCTGCGACAACACTTCCATTGAAAGCTGTTCTGTATCTTGTTTGTCTTTTGGCAGGGTGAAGTAGAATGCGGTTCCCTTATCGACGATCGAATCAACCCAAATCCGTCCTCCGAGCAATTCGACGAGGTTTTTCACAATGGCAAGGCCAAGTCCGGTTCCACCATAGAGCCGCGTATGTGATTCGTCAGCCTGCCGGAAACGGTCGAAGATGACTTCCAGCTTGGCAAGCGGTATGCCGATACCGGTGTCTTTCACATAAAATTCATAGAACCCTTCAACCGAAAGTACACCCATGATGATCTGTCCTTCGGGGGTGAATTTCATGGCATTGCTCAGGAGGTTTGTCAGGATCTGTTGCAGGCGAAGCTTATCGGTGAACAGGGTATGTTGCTCAAAACCTGTCGGATATTCAAGTACCAGCTTGACATTTTCCTTTCCGAGGTTATCAAGCTGCTGCCTGAAGGTAAGCTGCAATTCGCTCATTAACACCGCCGGTGAGAAACTGATGGGTTGAATCTTGAGCTCACCTGCTTCAATTTTCGAAATATCGATGATGTCGTTGATCAGGTTGAGCAGCAGGCGGCCACTCGATTTTATCATATCGAGGAATTCGATTTTTTCGGTCTGGTCATAGTCGTCTGACGACAGCAGGTCGCTGAATCCGAGAATGGCATTCATCGGGGTTCTGATTTCGTGCGACATATTGGCCAGGAAAGCCGATTTCAGCTTATCTGATTCTTCGGCCTTATTTTTTGCTTTAATCAGCTGTTCTTCAAACAATTTACGCTCGGTGATGTCTTCCATCATGGCCACCATGCCAATAAATTTATGGTCGATCAGCATCGCCGTAGCGCGCAGGTATACCCAGCGCAACTCCTTGTTGTCTTTGCGCACCCTGAATCCGACTTCGAACCCGTCGAGTCGTTTTTCGTGGGCATTGCGCCACACCGTTTCAACATGATTCCGGTCATCAACATAAATATGCCGGTGCCAGGTGCCCTGGATAAATTCATTGCCGGAAATACCGGTTTTCTGGGTCAGTTTTTGGTTGGTGAACACGCACAGGCCGTTCTGGTCGCTTACCGAAATTCCCATTGGGGAAGCTTCATTGATGGCCCTGAAGCGTTCTTCGCTTTGCATCAAGGATGCCAGCAGTTTTTCTTTTTGCGAAATTTCATCGCTCAGTTCCTTGGTGCGCAAGGCAACACGGTCTTCGAGTTCGCCGTTGAGTTTGGCAAGCTGAAGGTTTGTTCTTCTGTTTTTGAGGTATCGCCATACAAGGAAAAGGATGATCAGCAGTGAAATAATCCCAATGGTTGAAAGAAAAATATACCGCAGGCGTAAGGCCTGGGCACTCAGTTTCAGCCTCAATATTTCATTTTCCGAATCGATGCGTTTTGTTTCATACTGCACCTTAACCTCGGTCATTTCGCGGGTACGCTGTTCGCTGAACAATGAATCCTTGGCGCTGGTAGCCATGATGGCATAATCATAGGCCTTGTCGAACTGCTTTTTCTGTGCATAGATGGCTGCCTGAAGTTTGTAGTTGTATAACAATACCGCCAGGTTATTGCGTGAGAAGGCAATGGCTTCTGCCTCTTTCAGTACCGACAGGGCCCTGTCTGGCTGATTTTTCTTCAGGTAGAGGTCAGCGATTTCATTCATGATGAGTGAGTGGCCGTATTCTGCTTTTTCGGCGACGTATATTTCACGTGCCAGCTCGAAGTATTTTGTGGCATCATCGAGCCTGTTCAGTTTCACGAACACTTTGCCGATGTTGCCATAAATGTTTGCCAGTTCGAAATTGTCGTTCAGCCGTTTACGAATAGCCATGGCACTGATGTAATAATCAAGTGCACGGGCATAGTCGCCCAGCTCAACCAGCACCATGCCAATGCTGTTTTGCGAATAGGCGATCTGGGCTTCGTCGCCAAGGTATTCTTTTATGAGCAGGGAGCGGTAGTGATAATCGAGTGCATTTTCATAGTCCTTAAAGAAAAGGTACACCATGCCGATATTGGCAAAGGCGTATGAGATTCCCACGCTGTCGTTGGTGAGGTCAAACATGCGCAGCGCTTCGAAGTGCATTTTAAGGGCTTCATCAAAAATGTTCAATTTTCGGAAACACACGCCTTCTTCGTCGATAATGCGCGCTTTGAGTGAGTAATTTTGGAGGCTGTCGGCCAGTTTCACCGCTTCACGCGCGTATTCGATGCCTTTTGAAGGATCAATATTGCGGAGGCTTTTAACTAATTCGTGGTATGTTTCAAGTCGTTCGATTCCCTTGCTGTGTTTGAGCACCTGCTGCAAACTATCAATAGACCGATAGGTCTCGGCCTGAATACGGGAAGGGATAAATAGCCAGATTATCAGCGCAACAGAAATTGTCCGGAGGAAGAAAGGCATAGGATTTTGTATTATGATTCAGCACCTCACGCCTTGCAAAAATACTAAATCATTCAATAGGGAAAAACTCTCTTTTGCAGCTTATTGAATAAACCTGCTAAGTTTTGTAATCAGCTCCTTGCTGTTGATTGGTTTTGCAATGTAATCATCAAAAGGTGCTTCAGCTTTGTTAAAATCTTCCCTGTCGGTAAAGGTGCTTTGTGAGATCACCGGAATTCCGGGTCGGAGCGATTTCAGGCGCAGGGTTGTTTCAAGTCCGTCGATGCCCGGCATATTGTAATCCATCAGCACCACATCGACCTGTTGATTCACCTCCAGGCATTCAATTGCCTGATACCCATTTTCAGCCCATAAGATCTGTGCACCGGTTTTTCCGAGCATCGCTTTGATCAGCAGGTAGTTTACTTTAAGGTCGTCGACCACCATCACCGTTTTTTGCTGCCACCTGGGTGGGTCGGACAGCCTCGGCAACGGAGCCGGATTTGATTTTTTTTGTGTTTCCATGACTTTGAGCTTGTGTGTTTCATGACTGCATGTGCCAAAAACAAGCCAAAGTACTATGGTGTTGAATATCTGTTATTTAAATAAATTGGGTTTTGTTGAAAATTTCCCAATCATGCCAATATTTCCAATATTAGGAATAGTCTGCTTTTTTGGAACGTCTTTTGTCACAGGTTTTCATCGAAGTAACCAACGATTTTTGTGATCAGGTGTGCCCTGTTTCGCCCCCGCACATTGTGTTCGTGTCCGGGATACACAAAATAATCCAGTTGTTTGCCCTCGTCGATGCATTTCCTGAGGAAACTCAGGCTGTTTTGGATCACCACAACCGGATCGTTATATCCATGAATAATCAGAATTTTTCCCTCTACGGCGCTTGTCTGGTTGAGCAGGCTTGCCTGGGCATAGCCTTCCGGATTTGATTCGGGCGAGTCCATATAGCGCTCGCCGTACATGACTTCGTAGTATTTCCAGTCGATGACCGGCCCCCCGGCAACAGCTACCTTAAACACTTCGGGATGCCTGAGTTTGAGCGAAAGCGACATGAAGCCACCATAGCTCCAGCCATCGACACCAATGCGGTTGGCATCGACAAAAGGCAGCGACTTCAGGTAGGCAATGCCTTGCATCTGGTCGGCTACCTCAGCCTGACCAACTTTCCGGTGAATCACCTGTTCGAAATCGGCACCACGGTGATCAGAACCACGGTTGTCGAGGGTGAAGACCACATACCCTTTCTGCGCAAGGTAATTCAGGTAAAAATTCGCTCCCCCCATCCAGCTTTCAGTCACCAGCTGCGCATGTGGACCGCCATACACATACACGATTACCGGGTACTTCCTGTTGGGATCAAAATCGATGGGCTTGATCAGCCGGCAATGCAGTGGAGTTCCATCTTCAGCCTTCAGTGTGAGCAGGCTGGTTTCGCCAAGCTTGTAGTCTTTCAAGGGATTAGTGTCGGCAAGCAACACCTCATCCACCTTGCCCGATGTGTTCATCAGCTGAATGATTTTCGTGACATTGCTGTTGCTGTAACTATCAATAAAGTGTTTGCCATCGGCACTGAGCAGGGTGCGGTGTGTTCCCTTTTCGGTGGTTAGCCGTTTCAGTTTGGCGGTCTTGAGTTCCACCCTGTACAATTGCTGTTCCAGCGGACTCTCTTTCGTTCCCATGAAAAAGGCATATTTTCCGTCCTGATCGAATCCGACAAAGTCAGTGACCACCCATGGACCTGAGGTGAGCTGACGGATAAGCCTGCCATCGCTGCCATACAGGTACAAATGATTAAAGCCATCGCGCTGGCTGTTCCATATGAACTGATCATTTTTCCCGGGCACGAACATCATCGGATGCACCGGTTCGACATACTCTTTATCTTCCTCTTCGAGCAGTGTGCTGACAGGATTTCCGCTGACAGCGTCATAACCCATTAGTTTCAAATGGTCCTGTTCGCGGTTGAGCAAAGCAATATACACCATGTTTCCGGCCGGATTCCAGCTCACATTGGTGAGGTATTGGTCGAGGGGTTCGCCGGTTTGCATGAAGGAGGTTTTGGCCGATTGCAGCTCATGCACTCCCAGGCTAACCTGGTGACTTGTCATGCCCGCCATCGGATACCGGGTGTTATCGAGCGCAGCCACCCTTTCGCTGATATCAACAAGCGGATAATTGGTCACCATGCGCTCATCCATGCGGTAATAAGCCAGTCGTTGGCCGTCGGGCGACCAAAAGGTTCCCTTGTCGATGCCAAACTCATTGCGATGCACGGTCTGTCCGTTCACCACACCCGCCGAATCGAAGGTGATTTGTTGATGCTTACCCGCTTTGGTTACTACAAACAGGTTGTTTTCGATGGTATAGGCCATCGACAATGTGTTCAGGTGCAGGTCGGTATTTTGGGCTTTTTCAGGCAGCACATACCATTGTTTGACACTGGACTGCACAGCATTGTAGGCATAGAATGCCTGTTTGAAGATGAAATACCAATTATCCTGATCGTTCCAGCCAAACTGTGGCAATCGTTTCAGGCTATCATAACCATTGAGCCGCATGGCGGCATTCAGCTGGTTGATTGTGAACAGGGTGTCGCGTTCCACTTTCCCTGGCTTGCCCGCCACAATGGCGTTTGCGCCTTCATACACAAAGGTGTTTGTTCCGTTCATCCACTGAAGTTGTGATATGCTGGCCGGGTACAACGCCCTGTTAACGCCTGCAGCATCCTCCGGGCTGAACAGTTTTTCCTGCGACAAGGCAGTGAGCGAAATAAGCAGGCCGAAAAGCGAGAGCAAGTTGATTTTCATGTTTCTGATTTTACATTCTTATTGGGTGCAAAATAAAGAAAATCCCGCTAACGAATTCGCTGAAAATTTGGAATGGATGGATATCAGAAACCGGCAAATGGGACGCAGTACCGATCAAACAGCCTCATGTACAGCAAGAGCGAAGTCGGACAACAGGGCTGGATTTTTCTCGAGTACATTTCCCACCACGATGACACTGGCCCCTGCTTTTGCACTTTCGGCAGCCCTTTCAGGTGTGCGCAGTCCGCCACCCACAATCAGTGGCACTTCGATGCTGCCGCTCACTGTAGCGATCATTTCCAGGGGTACCGGACGTTCGGCACCTGAGCCGGCATCCATGAAGATGAGCTTCATGCCGAGCATTTCTCCAGCCATGGCAGTGCACATGGCGATGTCGTTCTTGTCGGAAGGAATGGGAATGGTATTGCTCATGTATGAAACCGTCGTTGGCCGGCCGCTGTCGATAAGCATATAGCCTGTCGAAAGCACCTCGAGGCCGCTGAGCTTAAGGTAAGGAGCAGCAATGACATGAATCCCGATGAGGGTTTCGGGGTTACGTCCCGAAATGAGCGACAGGAACAAAAAGCCATCGGCCCTGTTGCTCAGCTGATGCGAATTGCCCGGAAAAAGAATCACCGGAATATTGGATGATGCCTTCATGAGCTTGATGCAGCTGGTGAGGTTATCGTTGGTGAGTAAGCTGCCTCCCACAAAAAAGAAATCGACACCTGCTTTTTCCGAAGCCTCCGCCAGGTTAATGATTTCCTTGTCGGTAGGTTTGTCGGGATCAACCAGTACAGCGATTTTTTTACCGCCTTCGTTGAAGCGTTGTAACAGGCTCATGTCATTTGCGATTAATACTCCAAAAATAGCCAATTATCGGCTAAAAAACGGCTTCGGCGATTTTTTTAACATTATCGGACCGTCCCATGGTGTAAAAATGAAGCACCGGTGCATGGTTAGCCATCAATTCTTTCGACTGTGCAATGGCCCACTCAACACCCACCTGCCGAACCTGTTTGTTGTCGGAGCAGGCTTGTACAGCTTTGACCAGCTCATCCGGAAGGTCAATATTAAAGGTCTGGGGCAATGTCGACAGCTGCCCGATGGAAGATATCGGCTTCAGGCCAGGGATGATGGGCACATCGATGCCAAAGGCGCGGCAGCGTTTTACAAAATCGAAGTATTTGCGGTTGTCGAAAAACATCTGGGTGACAATGAAGCTGGCGCCGGCATCAATTTTCATTTTCAGGTATTTCAGGTCACTTTCGAGGTTCGGCGCCTCAATGTGTTTTTCGGGGTAGCCCGCCACACCGATGCAAAAATCGGTGGCTGTAACATTGAGCAGTTCTTCTTCGAGGTAAATCCGGTTGTTGAGGTCATTGATCTGCTTCACCAGGTCGATGGCATGTGCATGACCGCCGGGCTCGGGCTGAAACTGTTTCATCGATGCCTGTGGGTCGCCGCGCACAACAAGCAGGTTTTTGACGCCAAGAAAATGCAGGTCGATGAGGGCGTTTTCGGTCTCCTCACGTGTAAACCCACCGCAGATGATATGGGGCACCACATTCACCTGATACCTGTACATTAAGGCTGCAGCAATTCCAACAGTGCCGGGTCGTTTACGCACGGTTTTACGTTCAATCAATCCGTTTGCGAGGGTTTTGTATACGAACTCCTCCTGGTGATAGGTCACATTGACAAAGGCAGGATTAAATTCCATCAGCGGATCAACAGCCTGTTGGATGTGTTCGAAATTCTGGCCTTTGAGCGGAGGCAGTAACTCAAACGAGAACAAGGTCTTGTCTGCCTTATGAATATGTTCGTTGACTTGAAGAAAATTATCCATATACTTGTTTACACTACATTCATTTGTTATTTGTAATTCAGGTTTGCGTTGAGCAGCCTTTCCATTTCGCCCGGCTCAACGCCTTTTCGCGTGGTATAATCCAGCAACTGGTCTTTTCCGATTTTTCCAACATTAAAATACTGGGCATCAGGATGTGCAAAATAGAAGCCACTGACAGAAGCAGGCGGATACATGGCATAATTCTCGGTGAGTTTCACACCAGTGTGCTTTTCGGCCTGCAGCAAGTCGAACAAAACCGATTTTTCCGAATGCTCCGGACAGGCAGGGTATCCCGGTGCCGGCCTGATGCCCTGATACGATTCGTCCAGCATATCCTCAGGCCGCAGGTCTTCATTGGCAGCATAAGCCCAAATGCTGGTCCGCACCTGGTGGTGAAGGTATTCGGCAAAGGCTTCTGCCAGCCGGTCGGACAGCACCTTAACCATGATGGCGTTGTAATCGTCATTGTCTTTTTCGAAGGCTTCGACAAGAGATTCTGTCCCATGGCCGGCGGTTACCACAAACCCACCAAGGTAATCCGCGACACCCGATGCTGCCGGAGCAATAAAATCGGCCAGGCACAGGTTGGGCAGTCCCGACAGCTTCTGTTGCTGGTTGCGCAGAAATTCAAAGCGTGCCAGTTGCTTTGCTGGATTAGCCGGATCAAAGACATGTACTGTGTCGCCCTCACCCTCAGCCCTGAAGATTCCGGCAACGCCCCTGGCGGTGATCAGTTTTTCAGTTACTATTTTATCCAATAAGCGCCTGGCGTCGGCATAGAGCTTCTTTGCTTCTTCACCTTTCAGCGGATCATCGAAAATCTGCGGATACTTGCCACTGATGCGCCATGAATGGAAGAAAAAAGTCCAGTCGATATAAGGAACCAGCGCAGCCAGTTCCTGGTGATCAATCACCGTAAGTCCGGGTTTCAGCGGGGCAAAAACAGAAGCAGCGTTGAAACTGCCGGCAAACTTATTCTGCCTGGCTTTGTCGAGGCTCACATATCGGTCCTCCTCCTTGCTGTTCTGGTACTTTTGTCTGAGACCGGCATAGCGCTCACTTACCTGACTGACATAGGCGTCAGCCTTTTCCTTGTCGGCCAGCAATGCCGAAAGCACCTGGGTCACCTTTGAAGCATCGCGCACATGCACGACGGGGTGTTTTCTGGCCGGGGCAATTTTAACTGCTGTGTGAATTTCGCTTGTTGTTGCTCCACCGATTAATAAGGGCCAGTGCAAATTCAGCCTGTCCATTTCGTTGGCCACATGCACCATTTCTTCAAGCGAAGGCGTGATCAGTCCGCTAAGGCCAATGGCGTCGACTTGTTTTTCTTTGGCGGTTTGCAGGATTTTGTCAGCAGGAACCATCACCCCGAGGTCAATCACTTCGAAGTTGTTGCATGCCAACACAACGCCAACAATGTTTTTCCCGATGTCGTGCACATCGCCTTTTACCGTGGCCAGCAATATCCTGCCCGATGAACTTGAAACGGAGGTTTTCTCGGCCTCAATGAATGGCAGAAGCACGGCAACTGCCTTTTTCATTACGCGGGCGCTTTTCACCACCTGTGGCAGGAACATCTTGCCAGCGCCAAACAAGTCGCCTACCACACCCATGCCGTCCATCAAAGGACCTTCAATCACGTCAAGTGCCCTGTCGTAAAGCAACCTGGCTTCGAGCACATCGGTTTCAACAAAGTCGGTGATGCCTTTGATCAGCGCATGTTTGAGCCTTTCTTTCACGGGGCTTTCGCGCCAGGCTTCGGTCTGTTCTTCTTTTTGCTTTCCGCCGGCATGGCTTTCGGCGTAGTGCAGCAGGCGTTCGGTGGCATCCCTGCGCCTGTTGAGCACAAGGTCTTCGGCCATTCCAAGGAGTTCGGCCGGAATTTCATCATAAATCTGCAACATACCCGGGTTCACGATGCCCATGTCCATTCCGGCCGCGATGGCATGATACAGAAATACGGAATTGATGGCTTCGCGCACGGTGTTGTTTCCCCTGAAGGCGAACGAAAGGTTGCTGACACCGCCGCTCACGCGCGCATGGGGCAGGTTTTCCTTGATCCATCTTGTGGCTTCAATATAATCGACTGCATAATTGTTGTGCTCCTCCATGCCCGTCCCGATGGCCAGGATGTTCGGATCGAAAATGATGTCTTCGGCCGGAAATGCAAGCTCGTTGACAAGGATGTGATAAGCACGTTGACAAATTTCGATTTTGCGCCTGAAACCTGCTGCCTGCCCCTGTTCGTCGAAAGCCATCACCACCACTGCAGCGCCGTATCTGCGTATTGCGCGGGCCTGTTTTCTGAAGGCATCTTCACCTTCCTTCAGGCTGATGGAGTTCACAATGCCTTTTCCCTGCAGGCATTTCAGGCCGGCTTCGATGACCTCCCATTTCGATGAATCGATCATCACGGGGAGTTTTGCAATGTCGGGATCCGACATCATCATATGGAGGAAAGTGACCATTTCGTGTTTGGCATCGAGCATGCCATCATCGAGGTTCACGTCGATCACCTGCGCCCCGCCTTCGACCTGATGACGTGCAATGCTGAGCGCTTCTTCATATTTCTTCTCACGGATAAGGCGTGCAAATTTGATTGATCCGCTCACATTGGTGCGTTCGCCGATATTGATGAAGTTGTTTTGCCGGCTAACCTTCACCGGTTCAAGTCCGGTAAACACGGTTTCTTTTTTTGGCAGAGGCAGGCTTCGCCGTGAGGCATGATCTGCCAGGCGGGCAAATTCCCTGATGTGATCGGGGGTGGTGCCACAGCAACCGCCCACAATATTCAGGTACTGATGGTCAAGAAAGTCGTGGATGTGTTCGCCCATTTCTTTTGGCCCCTCGTCGTATTCGCCAAACTGATTCGGCAAACCGGCATTGGGGTAAGCGCTTACGGCAAAGGGAGCATTGAGGGCGAGTTCTTCGATATAGGGCCTCATTTCTTTGGCGCCCAGTGCGCAGTTGAGGCCGATGCTGAGCAACTCGAGGTGTGCTACCGAGTGCAGGAAAGCTTCAACGGTCTGGCCCGAGAGGGTACGCCCGCTGGCATCGGTGATTGTTCCTGAAACCATCACCGGGATTTTATAGCCGATTTCGTCCTGAACAAGGGCAATGGCAAACAAGGCAGCCTTGGCGTTCAGGGTATCAAAAATGGTTTCGACAAGCAGCACGTCGGTCCCGCCTTTTACAAGGGCAAGTGCCTGTTCATGGTAGTTATCGACAAGCTGGTCGTAGGTCACCGCACGAAACCCGGGGTTGTTCACATCGGGCGACATGCTGGCTGTTTTGCTTGTGGGGCCCATAGCTCCTGCCACATAGCGAGGTTTCAGGGAGTTGCGCGCCGTAAACTCATCGGCTGCCTGGCGGGCGATGCGGGCTGCTGCAAGGTTCATTTCGCCTACATAATCTTCGAGGCCATAATCGGCCTGCGAAATGCGTGTTCCGTTGAAGGTGTTTGTTTCGATGATGTCGGCTCCGGCTTCAAGGTATTGGCGGTGAATGTCCAGTATCACATCAGGCCGGGTGAGGCAGAGCAAATCGTTGTTTCCCTTCAACTCAGCCGGGTGTGCAGCGAACCGGCTGCCGCGGTAATCCGCATCGGATAACTTAAACCGCTGTATCATGGTTCCCATGGCGCCATCGAGCACGAGCACCCGTGTTTGTAATAATTCCTTTATCGCAGGTTTTTGTTTAATCATTGTTCATTCAATAAGCTGGCAAAAAAATCAATGCACTAAACCACCATCCATCAACAAATGATGCATGATTTTGGTTTTCGCGACACCGACATTTTACACATGATGAATACCCGTTTAATTTATAATCTCCCTCGGCACTCGCGTGTTTCGGGATTAGGTTTTAGCACCACTCCCTGCGGGGAAGGTTGCTAGGGTTTCGCAGAGCCTAATCTCTCCACCCTTCTTTATAAATCAAAAAGACCTTTTTGCTGGAAGGACATTTTGAAATACGCGCTGCAAAGATAAAGCAATTCTTTCATCTTATTCCAAATTATTTGGAATCGATCTTGATAATTATCGTAAATAACCCAAATCACCAATAGGAAATGCGTAATCGACGAAGCGTTTTTTTGAAAATGGAAGTCAATGTCAAATAATCAGTTCAAGTTCTTGATAATTTCATCAAAAGATTTGTTTTTTAAGCCAACCACACCTTATCTTTGGTGTTCCGCTATTTATTCAAAACAAGATCCTGATTATTCACAAACAAACAAACCCATGAAAACAAAACCTGTGTTCGATTTCCCTATGTCATTGATAATCAATGGGGGGGGGTATTTTAAAAAAATTGTTTACTGCAATCCTCTTTGTGGTAGGAGTTAGTCAGTTACCTGCACAAAGTGTTATTGAGGGACAACTCATGTTTTTAACATTATCAGATGAGGCCAGACCAGGCAGCGGTCGAATGGTTCAAAACCTTGAACTAAATGATGTCTTTTTGGAATATGGTGTTACGGAATATGTTCAGGCAATGCCATTTGCTAAGACACCATTACTAAGAAAAGTATACCGAATTAAATTTACAGGTAATCACAATGAATTTGTAAATACTTTGAAAAATCATTATAGTAATTTGATTTCAGAAATTATTGAGGATTATGAAAGTATGTATACATATGAACCCTTTGACTATTTCTGGACGATTAACTGGTTATGGCATTTAAGGAAAATCAAAGCTGATAGTGCCTGGGATATTACAAAAGGAGATACTAGCATACTAATTGCGAATTATGACAGCAAGCCTGACGGTTTTCAGCCTGATCTTGAAAATGAATTTGCTGTCAATTTTCATCCTATTACCGGGACCCCGCTAACACGTCAATTAGGGCAAGGATATGATGCAAATTGGCATGGAACTGTAACCTCTGGTTTTGCAAGTGGACAGACATCTGAGAGCAGCATTGAGGCAAATGGAAAACCAATTGCATCAATTGGGTTTAATACTAAGTTGCTACCCTATTTTGATGACGATGGCTCGGGAAATTCAATCGATCAGGCAATTCATGCTTCAACAGTTATGGATGCTAAAGTTATTACAATACAGAAATTTGGCTCTCAGTTTCCCGATCCTGATTATGACACCCCTAACACAAATTTAATTTATATTAATGCAGTGAATGAAATATTTGGAAATGGAACAGTAATTATAGCATCTGGGGGAAATTCTCAAAACATGGGTCCGATGGGTTTATGGAATGGCTTAACTTTTGATGAAATCATTGTTGTTAGTGGAACAGATTCAACAGACCATTTTAGGGTTCTAGATGAGAATGGAAACCCGAAAAACTTTTCTAATTATCGTTCAATCGATCTTTGTGCACCTGGATACAATATGATGGGAGCCACAGGAACACTTACAATTGATTCTATTTCCGGTGATACTCTAATATCAAGCTGGCCATATTTTGGAAATTATACCGGCACCTCGTTCGCAGCACCAATTGTTGCAGGCACTGCCGCATTGATTAAATCAATCAACCCTTGCCTTACCCCCGCCACTGTACAACATATACTTAAATCAACAACCGACCCGATTGCAGATGCATACTTATTCCCTTACAGGATCGGAACCGGAAGGTTAAATGCCTATAAAGCAGTAAAACTGGCACACGACAGCTACAGGGCAATAAATTATACCATTAACTCCGGACAAAGCGTAATCTGGAACGAGGTAAAATTCATTGACACCCTTTGGGTTAAACCGGGTGCAACTTTAACGATTAATGAGGATTGTTTTTTTAATGAAAATGGAGTCGTTATTGTTGATACAGCGGCCAAGCTTGTTGTAAACAATGCTACACTAACAACATCCTGCCGTAATATGTGGAATGGTATACAGGTTTGGGGTAACAAAACACGTAGCCAGTTCCCCTATAACAACCAATATGCACAGGGCCGGGTTTATTTATATGATGCTGTTATTAAGAACGCCAAAGAAGCAGTCAGGCTGTGGAGACCTGATGATTACAGTAGCACGGGAGGAATTCTGGTTGCAAGAAACACTACTTTCCGCAATAACCGCAGGGCAGTAGAGTTCATCAGCTATAAAAATTTTCATCCATATAGTTTTGAACCTGAGCCAAACCTGAGCAGGTTTATCAATTGCAAATTCGATATCGACGATAATTATATTGGCTTTAGCGGTGGTTACATTCCCTTTCATGGTTTTGTTAGCATGTATGATGTTGACGGGATTCGATTTGAAGGCTGCTATTTTGCCAACAACAAAACCTCATTGTACCAGGATAGCGGTGAGTTGATTGATAGTGAATTATGTGGGTTCGGTATTAAGGCAATTGATGCAGGATTCAGTGTAAGGCCATATAATGCGAACCAAATCGTGGATTCATGCCATTTTGCGAGGCTTAAATACGGGATAAAAGCCTCCTCAGCATTACTAAAAAACACATTTGAAGTGTGGCAATCCTCGTTCATAGACAATGTAACAGGCATTTATGCCAGTAATGTGCGATTTCCTGCCATGGTTCAGAATAATTTTTTCAATAATGCCGGAATGATGGACCAAAATACTGACTCAGTATTGTTTGCAGGAATTTATTTGGATAACTGGTCGAATGGCTTCATTGTTGAAGAAAACAACTTTAGAAGTGATGGTGGAATTGGTGATTCTCCATTTGCAGGTCCAAAAAGTATTGGTATTTGCACCAATAATTCGGGATTCGATGATAATTATTTATACAATAACCAATTTGAAAACCTATACATTGGGGTCCTTGCACAAAACCAAAACCGTGACCGAACGGGGGACTATGGACTTGAAATTAAATGCAACAGGTTTTACAACATACAATATGATATTGCGGTGACTGCCGCAGCATATTCATCACTTTCCGGAATAAAACTTAACCAGGGTTCAGGTGCTAATCTGGTAACCGCGCCGGCAGGCAACCAGTTTGCCATGCTGGCAGGCCCCCCATTGGATGCCTGGGATATTTATTGTAGTAGTCAGGTAAACCAGGTATATTACTGGTATCATGCAAACCAGGGCAACTACCACCTGAAACCTGACTCGATTTCTGAGTTTTTTGTGTATACACATGAAAGTCAGTACGATGAGATGTTCAATGAAGAGCTAGCTTGCCCTTCACATTTTCCAGGAGGAGAAGGCAATGAAATGAGGAGCCTGATTGTATCTCAATTAAACAGCCTGAATGATTCTATTGAGTCAACAACTTCGTTACTTGGTTTACTCGTTGACGGTGGTAACACTGAAGCCACAAAAGATATGGTGGAAAACGCCTGGCCTGACGAAACAATGCAGGTGCGTGATGATTTATTAGCAAAGTCGCCATACCTGAGCGATGAGGTGTTGATCAGTGCGGTAAAACAAGAGGAAGCCTTACCGGCTGTGTTTGTTACCGAAGTGTTGGTGGCCAACCCGCAATCGGCCAGGTCCGACACTTTGCTCAACGAGTTCTATGCCCGCGAAGATGTAACTAACAACCAGTTTGATCAAGTGGAAGCCAACAGGCTGGTTACCGGCGCAAAGGAAAGCCTCGAAAGCAGGTTGACCGGCTACAGGGGAAAGCGAGATTTTTCACTGTCGCAACTCATCCATAGCTACTACGCTGATACACTTGTAAAAAACCCTGTCGATATTATTATTACTCTGCTTCAGTCTTTTGAAAACCCCTCAGCACGTTACAAGCTGGCTGAAGCATTCTTCCATAAAAAGGATTTTGAACAGGCCATTACAGTACTAGATGAGCTTGGAGAAGCAGAAATATTGAGTGATATTGAACTGGATCAACACAACCAACTCAGGTCAACCTATGCATGGTGGCAAACGGTGCACAATTCAGGCAAAAACCTGTTCAGCCTGGCTGAAAGCGATGTATCTTCCCTCCAGGGTATCTATGCCCAGTCAACGGGTAAAGCACGGGCAATCACGCACAATATGATGATTGCGCTGGGATTGATCGAATATCAGGAGCCATACATTCTTCCAGAACAGGAACTAAAACAAAATATTGTTAGACCTCGAAAAGAGGAATACTTCACCGGTCAACCGACAATTAATGTCTACCCTAATCCAGCCAAGGATTACATTATCCTTGATTGCCTGACTGAGTCTTTTCCAATAACAAAAGTGTTTCAATTGGTAAGCATAAGCGGTCACCTTGTTTTGGAGAAGGATCTCGACCGGTTAATAAAATACAACGTTATTGACGTGAGACATTTGCCAACAGGGACTTACACGGGCAGCATAGTGATTGATGGAAAGGTGCATGGAACGTTTAAAGTAGTTATAATTAAGTAAAAATCCTATAGCAATTACAGGAGTTACTAAGTATCTCCTGTAATTGCTATTATAATTCCAATACAATAATGATTGCGCATTTTCAATTTTTTAAGATAAACCAAAGCTTTGTTTTTCTTTTTTCCTTTTTCATTTTTTATCTGCTCGCAGAGAAAGGCTTAAGAGCCCAAGATTATTTTAATTTAAGAATTGATGCTGATGAAGCAAGTTCGAAGGATGTTTGTAGAGATATTTTGAAATTGGACGATGGATATCTAATTTCAGCAAATTTCGTTGAAATAGAAAATAATGATTTTTGGTCAAATAGTTTTATAAAAATTGATCTTGAAGGTAATATTATTAAACGCAAATATTACAAAGACAGTACATTTAGCAGAGCATTAAGCTATTTTCAAGGTGGTCTAAGGAAAAGCTTTTATACTGAAAATTACTATAATGTAGGTTGGAACGAGTATATAATTGATAATGAACATTTATATAAAGGGTTAATTTTCAATATTAATGCTGATTTTGATACACTTTGGACAAGAACTTATACTGATTTTCAAATGCCAAATGACAGTAGTTTTGTTTTTAACCACATGAGTTTATTGGTGAATGATGAAATGATCATTGTCGGTGATTCACGCATTAGCTCCTCATATTATAAGGCTTTACTTTTGTTGGTTGACAGCTCCGGAAATGAGCAATGGCGGCGGTATTACGAAAGCGGGCCGCTCAACAAAGGCATCAATGTGATTGCGACCCCCGACGGCGGCTTTGCCTTATCGTGCTTCAAATGGGTGCCACTGGAAAAAACAGCACACAACTACCTGGTTAAGACCGACAGCCTGGGCAATGAGCAATGGCGCCGCTACATCGGGGGGCTTTATGCCGATGGGCCGCTCTACCTGGCCAACTCCCCCGACAGCACCATCGT
>JGI24122J20155_1000014_pt1 | contig 123794 bp, 118 predicted proteins | sample SubbioCR12Aug_1A_FD_20155 | JGI IMG/M metagenome (IMG submission 20155) | reverse complement strand
GCCGCCGCTGGCACCGCACGGGTGCGCTGATCCGCGGCGGTGTGTGGCTTGTGATGCTGCTGCTGAAGGTTCCAGCCGCGTGGGTGTTGCTGGCCGCATTGCTCGCCTGGCCGGTTTACAATGGCATCATCAATATGTCTTTGGGCAGGTCATTCTTTTACCTTGGCGCAACTGCCTGGACCGACCGCGTGATACCTGAGTGGGTGCATTACATGGCCTACCTGGGGCTATTATGGGGAACCGTGGCGGCTTTTATTATGGGAATGTTTTGAGTGACGGTAACACAAAAACAACCTACTGCGCGAATGCGTGGAGGTTGTTGACTGTTAGCTGGCGTTTTAATGCCAGCTTTGATTCGCACAATTTAAAATTGCAAAATAATCTCTAAAAAAATGAAAACAGAGTACACCACACCCCGCCGTATTGTTCGCACACAGCTTGCGGCATTTATTATCCTTTTAACGCTCCGCCTAACAGGGCTTGTAAAGCTCGGCTGGTGGACCATCACCGCGCCATTTTGGGCGCCGGTGGCTTTTATCGTCGTGTTTTTCGCGCTGCTGTTTATTTTCACCCCTAAAGACATCTGATCATGGCTGACAATATCACAACCACATACAGCGGCCAGGCCGCTGAAGTGCTGTACAAACACACGGGCCTTGCCATGTTGCTCAACAAAAAAATCAAGGTAAAGCTCGACAGCCGCGAGCAGGCCACGGCCCTGCGCACTATTTTAACTGCATTTGTTTCGAGCTTCAAGCCGGCGCCTGAGCTCGATGTTTACCACCAGATGCTTGTGCAGGAGCTGCTCCAGATAACTGAAAAGCTGCGCAGCAGAGGATTCAAACCAAACAAAAAAACGGGGCTGTCGCTATCACTATCCGCGGCATATGCGCTGCAGGTTACCTGCGACAATTTCCCCTTTGTTGATAGCGCAGTGTATGAGGAAACCCTATTGATGAATATTAACGAACAAATTGACAAACAACGATGAGCGAAACACCCGCCCCATACACCACCCGGAACCAGGAGCCCGATACCCTGAACCCCGAACTCGCAACCCTCCTGGAAGCATTTGAGAGCATACACGAAAAGGCCTCGCGCCTCACCTCGGGCAACTGTGCCCACACCGCGCAAAGCATTAAAGCGATCGCGTATTACATGATCGAGTTGATTAACGAAACCAAAAAAACGTAATTTTATGGGCTACAATAACACGAATCTTTTAAAAGTAATTGTTGAAGTGCAAACTGTTTACCTGTTTTTTCAGGACAAAGGCATTGACGCGAAAACGATTTATGCGCGCGTTATTGAGCCTCAATACAGGTTTACCAGGCGCACGCTGTTCAACTACCTGAACACACCCGCCCGCCGCGAGCTGCGCCGCGTGGTGAGCGATCATGAGCTTGCCCAGATCATTTCGCAGGCGCAGGAAAAAGCAAAGTACATCAATCCTTTTAAGTAATCACAAACACACACGAATCATGAAAAAGTTTATCATTGTTATTATTGTAATTTTTGGGGTCATAGTGTTTTTTAACGCGCTGCTGGAAAACGAAGAATCGCAACCTTTGACCAGCTATAAAACAATTGCTAAGGCATTGGATAAAGCCGAAACAGTGGCCGAAGTTGACAGCCTGTTTAAAACCCTCACAGATCTGCGTGAAAAAATAACGGATAGCGCCAAAGCACACAGAACCGACAGTTTGCTGGCCACCCGTGGCGCGCACACCAAGCGCGTTGCCCTTGCCGAAAAGAACCGCGCCGCGGCTTATGCCTTTGAACTGGCAAAGGCCTCAATATTGAAAGGTTTGAAAAGCCCAAAAACGGCCAGTTTTAGCGGCTATAACGAAAGCAAATACTGGTACTATCCCAAAGATGATATTTACATTGTGCAGCTTTATGTTGACGCACAAAATAGCTTTGGGGCCATGATACGGCAGTATTATCAAATAAAGCTTAAAAAAACCAATGGCGAATGGAGAGTAGTTGACTTGATGGAAATTAATGGGTATTAGTTAATAAATCAACAATTGCAAAGGGGTGGCAAAACTTACCACCCCTTAAAAAACACTTGACAAATTCTATTTAATACTTATCTTTGCCCTTGCAAACTCAGGTCAGGGAGATTACTGACAATTATTAATGACATAACCCCGTAAGGTGAATCGTGGCGAAAGCGCGATAATCCAGTCCTTGACTGAGTTTGCACACCTAAGCGGGGTTATATATTTAATACCTTTTCGATATGCAAACTGAAAAGATTAACAAAGCCGGCAACTTACTGCCCATCGAGTTTAAAAACTCAGATCAACAAGCAATCAGAACAGTGGTGCTGAATGACCAACCAATGTTCGTTGCTAAAGATGTTTTTAAAACACTTGGAATTAGTTGGTATGGACAAAGAACGCTTTCGAAAATTCCAGATAACTGGAAAGGGGTTGTAAAACTTACAACCCCTTCAGGCGTTCAGTCGTTTAATGTTATTAACGAACCCGCAATGTACAAGGTTGCTTTCAGAAGCAACAAACCCGAGGCGGACAAATTCACTAACTGGGTAGCCTCGGAGGTTTTGCCTGAAATTCGTAAGACAGGAAGTTACGAGTTAAATTTATCAGGGCTTCCTATAATCATTGTAAACGATCGCCAACTGATTCCATACCGCGAGTTGCTGTCGAAACTTGGCCTTTCGACGGGTGGCAGTGCTTATGTAAGAACAAGAAAATACCCTAATCATTTTTTAAGTTTTAGCCGTGTTTTGTATGTGAGCCGCGAAATGGCCCAGTACATTGCTATGAATAAAATGGCCTATAAAAAAAGGCAACGTATCAAATACATGGACATGATTTTACCACGCAATTTTGGCACTCAGCTTATTCTGAAAGGGGTTAGCCAATGAAAGTTTATGTAGCAAAAAAGAGTGAACTAACAACGGAAATCAGCAAGTACACTGATTTGGGCTTTGTTAGTTACCGCACCAGAATCACTTGCAATTGCCATCCAAACCAAAATATACGGTATGGCGCAATTATACTCTCAGAAATTACTATGATACGCATAATTATTCGTTGCAAACAATGTCAAAAATCTTGTTAATATGGAAGATGGGGATATAATAAAAATCATAACCAGCACGACTAAAATTGAAATATTTGAAGAAACCCTTGAAGAAATGCTACTAATAGTGTTTGAATCAAGCGATTCATTAACTGGTGATTTTAAGCATAATACATTAATGACATATCGCACATTAAGGGAGCTGCTTACAGCGATCAAAAAACGCAATAAACATTAATCATCTTCCTGACTACAGGAAAATGATCACCAACAAAAAAGCCGCCTCACAAGGGCGGCTTTTGTTTTTACGGTTTTATGCTATGCCTCAACCTCGGTCGTAAACTCAACAAAGGTAACCATCTGCCCCTCAAAATAATGATAATAGCGCCAGCCGGTGAAGCTCAGGGCGCGGCAAAGCTGCTGCGCCTGCGGATTCGAAATAAAAAAATCTTCATTATCAAAATCAGCGGCATAAAAGTCGCCTTCAGCTTCAAAAAGTCCTTTGTTATCAAGCTGATCGCGCACCATCAGCGCAAAGGTGTCGTGCGCTTCGGCCTGCTCGTGTGGCACATAACCGTCAACGTCTCGAATCACTTTTGTGTACACATGCAGGCGTATGCGCACAGGCGCGCGTTTCATTGACTTAGTGATTTTCTCAAACAAAATCTCGTCAGGGAAATCAATGAAAATACCCTGCTCGCGCAAAACTATGTTTTCGTAGCCGTGAAACCAGTTCACGTCTTCAACGCCAGTGAGGTCGTAAATGCCTCGCTTCAGGGCCTTGTACAGGGGGCTTAAACCTTCAAACTTTTTCATTTATTTAAGTATTAGTTCATCCATCATTTTGTCGAGCTTTTCGCCTATGCGTCTGTTGAGCTCCTCGCTGGGGCCTATCATGCGGCGCTCGGGCATTGTAAACCCTGGCGGGCGGCCTGCCTTAAGGCCCTCGTTGTGCACGCCTGCATAAATTCTGTTGCTACTAAACACAACCTGCTTGTTGCCCGCCTGTGCCTGCCAGCTGCGGCGCAGCGATCCGCCACGTTTTTCGCCGATCAGGTTTGGTTTTTTGGCGTCTTTTACCTGCTTTTTTTTCCACTTTTGCACACTACCGGGCTTGTCCTGGAAGCCCTGCACGCGGAAATTGTCGGCAATAAACTGCAGCCCCTCAACGCGCAGCACCTGCGGCGCGCGCGCAAGCAGGGCCGGAAACTCGCGCTCTATTTTGCTCAGCCTGTTGAGCAGGGCCTGGTTATCGTTGCTCATCGAGGTAATCGTTTAGCAGCGTTTCGGCGCTGGCGCGGATGTTGAGGGCTGTTGCCTCGTCAACATCTTTATAGGTTTTGTCGTCGAATAGTTTGCGGTCCTTGCCGGGGTTAAACCTAAATCCGGCATCGGGTTTAAAGTCTGGTTTCCTGGTTGCCGGCTTATCGGTTTGTGTTACCGTGCAGCGACAGCCCCAGCCGTTGGGTGGGTAGTTGCGGTTCCAGAATGGGTCATCAATCGGCAAAACGGTTCCGTCAAGTGCCGCGTGGTCGTCGCGGGTAAACTCGTCCATAACGGCGTCGTAGCGCAAATTTGGATAAAGGTCTTTTGCCTCCTGAAACCCTTCCCATTTGACGGCCATCTGCGCGCTTGCCTGCGCCTGGCTGTATTCAGTCAGTAGCCACTCGCGGTTGTATTTTTCGGTCAACGGGGCCGCCGCCTTGCGAAAAGTTTGCCAGTTAACGGGCTTACCGTCTGCGCCAACGAGTAGTTTTGCAAGTGCCTGCTGCTCGTCGTGGTTTTTAAAAGCCGCAAAAACTGCTGCGTCATGCCTCAGTGTGCGCGCAAGGTCGGCATACTGATATGTGGCCTCGTAGCTCATGCCAACGTCACTCAGCGCGCGCAACAGCCTGCGAAGGGTAAATTGCCACATGGTCTTGTCAACCCCCTGCACAGTGCCCTCAAAATAGCGCCTTAGCCATGAGTCGAGCGCCGAGGCCGCAACAGGCTGCAGGTCGGGCGAAAAAATCAGCTCAGTCTTTTTTTTTTGCGCGACGAGGCGGTTAACAGGTTCCTGCGTTGCGTTTGTGTCGTCGCGCTTTTCCTCAATAACAAACTCAAAGGTGCAATCAGCAAGCGGATAACCGAGTTTGACCATCAGGGGGATCAAACTGTAATTAATATGGTTGCTGATCCGGCGCAGCCTGGCCTTGGTGTAGTCGTTCAAAATGCGCTCGCCCACTTCGGCACTGCCCACAAAGGCTTTTTCGTCGGATGTACCGCTTTGCCCGTTGATGACTTTGCTGATATACTCATCCGACATCCGCATAGAGCGCTCAAAGTTTGCCGCGTTGCTGCTAGTGCTTTTTGCCTCCAGGATATTAACCTGGTCGTCGAAGTCGCGCACAATGTACAGGTTGCTACCGAAGCTGCTTGCCATGGCCACTTTTTTCATTGTTTCCTGGTCGTCGCTGGTGTCGGTTGCAATGTCGAGGATTGGCTTACCGTAACGCTCGTTAAAATCTGACCAGTCGGCGCGGCTGAAGTTTTTATAGATCACCTCGAGCGTGATCAGCTGCATGGTGCCCAGGTCGGCCGGATCGCCCGCCTCGAGCATATGAAAACCCTCTAAAACGGCATCATCGTAAGGCGCGCCGCGTAGCATGGCGGGGTGAGTGATCATCTCGCGGCGGTCGGCAATCACGTAGCGGCGCGGAAACACGGAGCATTTTACAAACTCACCGTTTACCAGGTCGCCCAGTTCGAGCAGCGTGTAGCCCATCAACTCAGCGTCAATCAGGCCCTCAAGATAGCCGTCAAACCAGGGTCTTTTGAAGTAATACTTCAGATCGTCGTTTTCGGTGTCGCCCTGCCATATTATATAAGGAACAGACTGCACCTTATTAACGGCGATAGTAAACTGGCTTTCAACGTGGCTGTCTTTGCGCGCCTGCTTGTATAACAGCTGCAGGTCGTTCCGCGTTGGGTTGTAGGCGTCTTCTGCCGCGTCAACAGCCTCCTTCAGATTGCTGATCGTTAGCCCGATCCGATTTATATTGTCAGGCTGTAGGGGCGGGGGTTGGTTTTTGCGCCTTTTTGTGGGCGGTATGGGTGCAAACTTATCGAGCAGCCGCTCTAAAATGCTTGGTTTTTTAGTCATATTTAAAGGGGTTTTTAAATCAGTTTAAAAGGCGTTGTGTTCGCGGCGTGTTTCGCTTCCAAATTGAAACCTGGTTTTTTTGCCCGTGCTGTCGCTGATCCGGTCGAGTTGCACCCTCACCTTTCCCGCGTTAACCTGCCTTAGCTCGCCCATCACGTCATCATAGTTTTTTACCACACGCTCGGGAATATCATTGTCTGCAATCGAACCGTATAGCAGATAGGCCGTAAGTGTTGCCATCCACCTGATCAGGGTTGCGTTGCGGGCGGGTCCGGTCTTACCCAGCTCGCCCGTTATGTCGTAGCGTGACCCGCATGCATCGCGCACCATGCCGATTGCCATGTTTTCGGCGTTCACAAGCTCACTGTTGTATTGATTGTTGAGCTGCGCCAACACGCGGTCGCTAATGAAGCCTTTAAAGTCTTTTGTTTGGTCGATAAAAACAGTCTGTTTTACTGCGCTCATATGTGATTAGGCGCTCCTTCGCCTGCTGTTAACTGGTTTTCCGGTCACTATTTTGCCGCTTTTGCCCCCACGTTTTTCGCCCCCCCGCTGGTTTAGCAGATACACGGCGCCCTCAACGGCATCAGGGCCATCGTCGTGTTGCGCGTCGGGGAAGCCGGTAAACTGCTCGCGCAGTTGCTGCATATCGGGGCTGTGCTTCAAGTCTTTGTTAAACCGCACAAAACCCTGCTCAGTAAAGGGACTAAGGTTTTCAATGCGGGCTTCTTTGTCGGGTTTTTTGCGGTGGTCGCCCCTGATGCGCAAAAACTTGCCCCTGCGCTCGCCCTCGCGCCAATACTCTTCAAGCATTAAGTCCTGTATGAAATTTGCTTCCATATAGTGCCTGCAGGCCTTTTTCTCCGGTACTTGATCGGCCACGTTATAATGACCGCGCACCATCTCGCCGGTGCTGCACTGGCGCACAAAGCAGTCAATGATGTCGTAATATCTGCCTTTGCGTCCAACAAGCACAATAGCCTTGTAATCGCTCGTAACCGTGCCCTTGTAGCTCGGGTCATTGTAGGTGATCAGGGCGTCATAATCATTCAGGCTTAGAACCTGTATCCAGGGCAGATGCTCCTCGCGGAATATTTTGCCCTCAACAATGTGCTCGTGAAAGAATTCGCGCAGACCGATCCGGCTTCCCTGCCTGGTCATTTTTTTAATGATCTCGTCGCGGCTGTAGCGCTCTTTCCATGCAGGCGCGCCCTTTTCGCCCATGTCTTTCGCCCTGGTGTTAGGATTCTCAAGAGCGAATACCTTGCTGTGATAAATCCCCTCGCGCTTTGGGTCGCCTGGTTCAAGATCACCGACCATATGTGCAAGTATCGAGTGCCTGTGAATGCGGTTTCCGGCAATAATCAGGCGGCTGGCCTTGTTTGGCATAGCCCCGTAAAGGTCGCCTAAAATCCAGTCAACTACCTCCAGCACACGGGCCTTGTTGCGCACAATCACAGCATCGTCAATGTCATCCACAACGCAATAGTTTGGCCGCTTGTCGGCCTTGCGTGTTCCGCGCGGGCTCTGGCCACGGCCAAAGGCCCAAAATCCCAGGCCGTCGGCAGTAACAAAATAGCCGTCCTGCCAGTTGCCTAACGAATACTGGCTTCCGTAGTCGGCTTCGTATTGTTTGTTGAACATGAGCTCTGCCTGAATGTCGCCCAGCAGGGTGCTGGCCTTATCCTGGTTTGCGCTAGCTATCATCATGCCTGTGAGCTCGCCGCGTGTTTTGAGCCACATGGGAACCATTACATCTGCAATAATTGATTTTGCATGCTCGCGGGGCCACTCGAGCACACCGAGCATGTCGGGGTTTTGCGCAATATACTGCACAGCAGATTTGTGAAAATAAGCAAAGTCGCTCCCGGCAAGGTGACTGAAATAGCGCCTTGCAAAAAACACAAAATCAGTTTTTGCCCGCGCTATGCTTGCCTGTTGCTCTGTTTCGGTCTCCCTGGCAACAGGGTTGGTGTTGATGATAGCCTGTTTTTCTTTCATCCAGGCCTCGTACTGCCGCTTTTCGGCTATGTTCCAGCCTGCAGTCTTCATCCAATACGGCGCTTTTCGTTGATGTAAACGTCAATAATAGGCACAAGGCGCTGCGCAAGCTCAATATCTTCCTCTTTGACGTAGGCCATGAGGTTGCGTAATATCTGCACCATGGCGCTCCAGTCGAGCTCGCGGCCTTTTACCGTGGTGAAAAGCTTTTGCACTGCGTCAATTTCGCCTTTTGGGATCAGCTTGCTGGCCATTTCGCTCACGCTCATGTCCTCTTTGAGCTCGCTTTCGAGCTTTTCGCTGATCATGCGCAGTACCTTGGTTTGATACGCCAGGGCCGCAAGTGCGTTTTCTTCGCTTGTTTGCCTGTTGATGCTGTGTTCGATGCGTTTGCGCTTCATATTGCCCTTGGCAACGTGTTTGCTCACCGTTGCCTCAGTGAGGCGTAATATCCGGGCAATATCGCGTTGCTCATAACCTGCGTTGAATAGGGTGCGTATTGCTGCGTGTTTGTCGAGCATAATGTAGATTTTGTCCAAAAATGCAATATGATTTCTTAAAAAAGAAAATTTCCAGAAATGCTTACATAATTCCAGGAATGGGATTCCATATTAATTGACTATATGAAATTATGCAGTCATTTTTGCCACAACAAACGCACCCAACATGGAGCTTAAGCATGGTAAAATTGTAAACCGCGAACTAAAACAGGCCGAAATGCTACTGTTTGGCCCACTTGGTAACGAGCAGGGTCAAATTAACGGCCATTATTTCGCACAAGAACTGATTTACCTGGCAAACAACTACGACACCGTTAAGGTAAGGCTAAACTGTGACGGTGGGCTGATCAGCCACGGACTTTCGATTTTTAGCGCGATGATGGGGGCGCCAGCCCACATACACTTACATATTGAAGGCATCGCCGCCTCGATGGGCGCTATATTCGTGGCAGCCGCCGACCGCGTTACAATGAATGACTTTGCGCGCCTGATGCTACACTCGCCCTATTATGTCAACGAGGACAACGAGGCTGTTACAAAGCTCAGTGCAAAGGATAAAAAAGCACTTGCCGTGCTGCGCTTACAGCTTGTTGAGATGCTCGCCAAACGCGGCATCGAAACGTCGGAGGTGGAACGCATGTTAACCACAACAGACCTGTGGCTAACCGCCGACAAGGCGGCAGCGGCAAAACTGGTTGACGAGGTGATTATAACCGGACGCAAACGCGAGCTTATGGCGCTTGATCACACAGCCATAGCTGCAATGCTCACAAAAGAAACTTTTAACCCTAATAATCATAAAATGAACAATCTGATCGCAAAATTGAAGCTTCCGGCCACAGCCGACGAAGCGGCTATTATGGCAGCAGTTGATCAGCTCGAAACCTCGCACAACAATGCGGTTGCCGCACTCAACGCGGTTAACAAAAAGCTGGTTGATAAGCTCATTGCAGTTGCTAAAGGCGCAGGTGTGATCACCGACGCAACCGAGGCAGGATTTCAGCGCCTTGCCACACAAGACCCCGGCCTGTTTGCTGATTTCGTCAATATTGACCCGGCGGCGCTTAAGGGCAACACAAACCCGCGTTTGAGCGAATTCATCGCACAGCTCAGTGCACTCAGGCAGGACCAACAGGCAGCAGCCGGGGCCGACACCCGCGACTGGGACTGGTATCAAAAAAACAATCCACAGGCACTTGCCCAGATGGAATCAACCGACAAGGCTAAGTTTGATAAACTGAAGGCCGAGTACGAAGCTAAATTCGTGTAACCAAACCCCTTAAATAAAATGGCTGAAAAAATCAGATTCCCATTCGACGATGCGCAGACTATTGCGCTCACCGCAACCGGTGCACAGGCCCTTACCATCGTTGACACCGTCACCATCATCGATGGTGTCACCGTGCCGGCAACTGGCAACCGCACCCTCAACCTCACCATCGACAGCGAAGTGCCCGTAGGCGCAAGGATGTTCGTGAAATCAAAGACCGACGGAACCGAAACAACAGCGTTCGGCCCCGGTATGACTGGCGCAACCATCACAGGTGTTGCCGGCAAAACAAAAACAAAAAGCTTCACCTACGACGGCAGCAAGTTTGTGGCCGAAGGCGAGCAAATCGACTAACCAAAAAACCCAATAAAATGTCTGAAATTAGCAAAGTAGTATACACCGGTGAGGTGGCTAAACTTCTTGAGCCTAACAACTCATTCTGGATCAAAGCGCGTAGGATAAGCGAGGCCGCTGACGCGGGCAGCTTTGAAATCCCGCAGCTTTCGACACCCGCAACGGCACATCGCGGCGAGCCAAAAACGCTGCCCATACAGGTGAAAATTGCAACTGACGGCAAAAAAACAGGTACTATGTATCCCTTCTGGGCCGACGGTATTCTTATCACAAACGAAAGCGAAATTGTGACCAACTACAGCAAGCGCCAGAACCACCAGGAGCAGCAGGCGGCACAAATTCGCACTAAAATTGCTGACTGGGCTGCATACCAGTGGTGTCCGACCACAAGCGGCCTTATCATTCCCACAACCGGAGCCGGACGCGCAAGCTCGGTAGAGGGAGTCACGGGCACCCGTAAGGCCGCTACTAAAGCTGACATGATCAGCGTTGCAAAGGTGTTGCGCAAAAGCAATATCTTCAACATGCCGGGTCAAATGTTTGGCCTCGTAACTGAGGACGTGTACGCCGATTTGCTTGCCCTTGCCGAATTTGTTGATTACGACAAACTGGGTGTTACCAGCAAGCTGGAAAAGGGCATCCTGGGCAAAATTGCAAACATCGAAATCATGAGCAGGTTCAACGGTAATGGCCACATCGGTGTGATTATGACCGCCGCTGGAGCTAAGCTCGAGGACGTTGCAACAGCAGCCACCGACCGCCCGGCAAGCATTTTCTGGCACGAAGCATATGTATGCTTTGGCGATGCGCCAGCCGGCGTGAATATTACTCCAAATGCGCCAGGAATGAACGGTGGAACCCTGCTCGAGGCCTGGAAACGCTTTGGCGCTGAAACTGTTCGTGCTGACGAAAAAGGAACCGTGGTTCTGGTTGAGGCGGCATGATAAGACACTGTTCGTGTGTCATCATTCTGATTAAGCACCCGGCCTTAGCGCCGGGGGCTTTTTCAAAAAAATAAACCTAAAAAAGCAGAAGGATGAAAAAGCTCACAAAGCCCATCAACGGAAAGCTCACAAGCAAATTTGGCGAGCGGGTGCACCCTGTCACTAAGGTAAAAGGTTTTCACAACGGCATCGACATCGCCGCGCCGGTGGGCACTCCGGTGTTAGCACCTGCAGACGGTAAAATTACAGAGCTGTTTGACAGCGAAAAAGGCGGCCTATGCATGGCCCTCGAAACCCCTGATGGAACACGCTTTGGTTTTGCGCATTTAAGCAAGCGCTATGCAGCGTGGAATGAGCCGGTGGCGCAGGGGCAACATATAGCGGCATCGGGCAATACAGGACGCACCACGGGGCCTCATTTGCATTTTACGGTGAAGCAAAACGGCGATTGGATTGACCCTTTGACAATGTTCAAATACTAGATGCATGATTGACACAATCATTACGATACTCGGCAGCGGGTCAGTTGCAAGTGCGGTAACCTGGCTGGTAAGCCGCCGCAAGCGAAACAACGACTTTTTGAGCGAACTTCAAAATTCGATTAATCTGCTGACTGAAAACTACACACGCACACTAAACGAACTTATTGAGGTAAAGGCGCAAAACGCAAACCTCATGAGCAGGGTAAATGAGCTACAGATCGAGGTGCAGCAGCTTAAAGGCGAAAATGCCGGCCTCCTCAAAAAAATCAACGAGCTAAAAAGCCTAATTAAACCTTAATGAAACACACATTAATCATCGCATTATTGATATTTCTTTCCTCATGCGGCGCTAAACCGCCGGTGCGATATGTGCCGGTAAATAGCGAAACGACTGTCCGGGAGCGCCCGGCAATGGTAGTAATACCGGCCGACAGTGCCAACCTACGCGCCTTGCTTGAATGCGACAGCCTTAACCGGGTTGTTTTGCGCGCGCTCGACGAAATAAAAACGCCAGGCCTCGAGAGCAACTTTAGCCTCGAGGAAGGCAAAATCATCTATCGCCTGCGTACCATCCGCGACACGATAACTGTTTACGTTACTGACACGGTGTTCCGCGAGCAGGTGCCGGTCGAAGTGCCCGTACCCTACGAAGTGAACCGGCTCAAGTGGTATCAGCTGCTTCTGATTTGTGTGGGTGTGTTTTCAATTGTATTGTTCTTAATTAAAGTAATTTATAAATCATTAACTAAAGTCTTATAGTCATGCCAAACACAGGAATTGTTAACGGGGGCGACATCATGGTGTACATCAACACCGGCACCACACAAGCGCCAACATGGACACCGGTTGCCCACGCAACTGAGCACACACAGAGCCATAAAAGTAACCTGCGCGAGCGGGTAACGAAGCAAACCGGACCGTTTAAGGGCCGCAAGGCAGGCGTTCAGGAGGCAACAATCACAATCAATGCGCTGCAGACTTATGACGGTTATGGCTTTCACGATCTGCTGGCCCTTAAGATCGCCAGCACCGCCGTCACGGTAAAATATTCGGGCAGGCCAACGGCCGACGTAACCGCAAAAACTGCAGAGGTTGCAGAGGTAGCCGGAGACAAATATGTTGAGGGGCTTTTCCTCATCGAAAGCATCGACAGAAACGATGCGGTTGATGCCGACAGCACGATCAGCTGCACTTTGCAGAGCGCCGGGGCAATTGAAATCAAAACCGTTTCAGTTTAACAACACAGCAATATGACACAAACTACAGTAGCAAAAGTGAAATTTGACGGAAGTGCGTGGCCTTTTTATCGCACAAACCGCGGGGCCTACGACCTGCAAATGGCGGGTTACACGTTTGAGCAGCTGCAAAATGGCGACATAGGGGCCCTGTTTGCAAGCGTGTATTACCAACTCCGCGACTGCGCTAAGCGCGCCGACATCTCCTTCAGGTATTCTTTTGACCAGTTCATTGATTTATCAGACGTCGGCGACAGCAATGTGATGCGCGCCTGGAGCCTGCTCAGCGACGCCGAAAAAGCAAAGACAAAAATTCCGAACCCTCAACCCGGGCCCGGCCAAGATGAAGAGCCAGGCTTGGGGGAGGGACAGGAAGGCCTTTAAGCCTCGATGAGCAAATAGGAATCGCCCTGGGGCAGATGGGGATGAGTTTGAGTACTTTTCTTGATCTCACCCCGGGGCAATTTTTTGAGGCTCTGAGGGCCTTCCGCGAGCAGCGCGAGGCGCAGGTGAGGCGCGATGAGGAGCTCGCCTGGCAGGTAGCGCGGTGGCAGGTGTGGCGCACGCTGGCCCCGCCGGCGGCAAAAAAAATAAGCGTGTTCGACCTGATCGAGCTGCCCGGCGATGATGCTATCAAGCGGCTGAAGCTGGACAACGCGAAACCAAGTACACGCGAGCGGTTTGAACAGTTAAAACGAAAGTGGCAAAATGGCTGATAAAACGTATAGATACATACTTGATTTTAAAGGCAAAACCGACCAGGTTAACGGCCAGGTAGGCGGGCTTAAGTCACTGATGAAAGGCGCGGCTGTTGCGGCAGGCGCGCTGTTTGCAGCCGATAAGATCAAAGACGCCGCCATGGCAGTTGCTAACTACGCCCGCGAAATTGGTAAGGTGCAAAGCGAAATCAGTAAGCTTACAGGCCTGCAGGGCGCCGCGCTCGATAATATGACCGGGCAGGTGAAGGCAATCGCCGACAGTTACGATCAGGACGTAAACGCCACCCTTCGCGCATCGAACGCCCTCATGGCCACTTTTGGAGCAAACAACAGGCAGGCGTTCGATATAATGAATGCCGGCTTTGCCACAACGGCAAACCTTCAGGGCGACTTCCTGCAGCAGATATCAGAATACAGTACGCATTTTAAGGAGGCCGGACTCGAGGCCGCGCAAATGGTTGCCGTGATCGCAGAAGGCAACAAAATGGGTGTGTTTAACGACAAATCAGCTGACGCAATCAAGGAAGGAAGCATCAGGCTGCGCGAAATGACGCAGAGCACACGCGACGCACTCGACGCAATTGGCCTAAGCAGCTCGCGGATACAGCAGGCAATCAGCTCGGGCAATATGAGCATGTTTCAGGTGATGCAGCTCGTGAGCAGACAGCTGAGCACCCTGCCCGCGCAGGCGCCGCAGGTGGGCACCGCCCTGGCCGACATTTTCGGGGGGCCTGGCGAAGACGCCGTGCAGTTTATACGAAACCTGCATGAAATGGAAACCGATCTTGCGAAAGTAATGGCCACCGCAGGCGAAGCTGCGGAGCTGCAAAAAAAATATACTGACACCTTGGCCGATTTTCATACAGTTGCGTCTCAGGTTTTTGGCGACACAACCAATTTAATGCTAAGGCTTAAAATAACAATGGTTGAATGGGCAAATACCTCAATTAAGGAAATTGTTAAAGTCACGAATTATTTTATTGATTTATATAATGAAAGTGAGTTTTTTCGCTTCAGTATAGAAATGATAAAATTCTCAGTTCAATCTACTTTTACTTATATGTTTCATCAATTGAAGCAGGTAGGTAATATATTAAAAACATTAGGTACAGCATATACATTTTTTTCAACTGGATTTTATTCACTGGCGGCAGAAACTTTAAAAAGCGGATGGGATGATATAGCTCAAACTTGGGAGGATTCCGGAAAAGCGGCTGGTGAAGATTTTGTCAGAGCATTTTTAAATGCAATGGGCAAAAGAGAAAAGGTTGAACAAATAATTTTGAGTACCGAAGCCGCCACAACTGCGGCAACCACCACCGGACTCGCCTACGGTAAAAGCTTTGCCCGCGCGGCAAAAGAAGGCGCAGCGGCTGTTCAGTTTGATCCGGGTTACGATATGGGCCCCGCCGGCATTGATATTGTTAAACTGGCAGAGGAAACGCACAACGAGCGCCGCCTGGCAATTGCAAAACAGCGCGAGGCCGGGCTGGTTGACGCGCAAGCCTACAACCAGCTGCTCGAGGCAGAGGATCTCCGCCACCTGGAGGCAATGATGCAGTTTGCGGCAATTAACGGACAGCGCACGACAGAGATAGACCTCGAGATCACTGAACTTAAAATACAGGCAAACGAGCGACTTGCACAAAGCTATGAGCAGCTTGCTTCATCAGCCGCCGGTAGCCTGCGCACCATAGCCGGTGCATTTGACCAGGCTACAGGCTCCTGGTTCAATTTTTTTGCAACGGCAATTGAGCAAATTCCCGTCATTATTACTCAAATAAGTGCACTCACGGCCGCGCAAATGGCCAGCTCTGGCAGTATCATTGCGGCCAAGCAGGGCGAGGCGGCGGCGTCGGCGGTTGCGGGAGCCGCAAAAATGCCTTTCCCGGCTTCGCTGGTGGCTATGTTCGGAGCGGTTGCCGCTGTTGCTTCAATTTTTGCGGCTATTCCGCGCTTTGAAACGGGGGGTGTAATAGGCGGCAACAGTTTCATTGGCGACAAAATGCTCATTCGTGCAAACTCGGGCGAGGAGGTGCTCCGGCGCGACGATCCGCGACACACCCTTAACCGTAAGGCAACTAATCAGGGTGGGGCCATGCAGGTGGCCGTTAACCTGGTGCAAGATGGCTTATATATCGACGGCGACAAGCTTCGCGTTTTGCTGCGCCGCGCTGATCAAAAACTAGCTTTAAGAACAATCTGATGGCTGACGTAAGAGACATAAGGCTAAAAATTGAATACCAGGACTTCAATGGCGCGCAAACGCGCATCGAGGTGTGGCAATATGAATATAAAGACGACCCGGTTGTGTGCGAAGCGCGGGAAGACCCTCTTGTAATTGAGTGGGGCGACCAGGGTGTACAAAACTGGCCGGTGGTATATGGCAGCACAGCAACAATCAGCTTTTATGCCTCGTCCGAGGCAGAATTTGCTGATTTATTCAGTACATATGTTTTTGCCAACCTGGTGCATATTTTTAAAGATGATGTATTGTTCTGGGCCGGCTATATCGTTGCGGATCAATATAACGAGGCCCGGGTTCCGGATGGCACACCAATTCCAATGCAGTTTGTTGCGACAGACCTGCTCACCTACGCGTGCGGTCTCGAGGCGTCAGCAGTTGTGGGCGACCAGCGTCGAAGCCTCAAAAGCTGGCTCACTGGCGCGCTGTCTTTAACTGGCACCGGTTTAGAGCTTCACAGTGCGATCGACTGGCAAAACACCCTTTCAGTTCCTTTTTTAGACCTGCTTATTGACACCCGCGCTTTTGAAGGCAAAAAAATTGGTGAGGTGATCGAGGGCCTATTTTACGGCTGCCGTTTATTACAGCGCGCCGGCAAATGGTGCCTGATTACCTACACAAACTACATGCTCGATGAATTTAGCCTTGTGCCACCAACGGGCAGCGCAGCCACGGTAGCGGCTGAGCGCGACGACTTTTGGTTTGAGAGTCACCTGAACATTGAGTATTTTCCTCCGGTGAAGGCGCAGCCCTTTATTCAGCAAAATGCGCTGGTTAAAAATTTAATCCTGAATGGTGATTTTAAATCAGGAACGGACAGCTGGACAGCTAACGACTGTACAATTGCCGCAATTGATGGAGGCTTTGAAAAAAAAGACCTCAGGCTTGTAAAGTTGAACAATGTTCGTAATACACCTGGACCGTCATATCTGTGGACTAAATACATAACACAAACATTTGTTGATGTTAAACAGTCAACCGAGTGCTTTGAAATTAGTGTTGATTATGGCCTGATTGGCGCATCGGGTACGCGCAAAGCCGCGCCTTTGTACATGGTGTTGTATCTGCAGGACGTACCATACACGCAGACGTTATACGGCTATCTTAACGACGACCAGGAGGCCGGCCTTCTATGGGTTCAATTCGCCAATATACCGCTACTTGACCCGGCAATGCGTATAGGCGTGTACATTGACACGTCCGGCAATTTCGGTGTTGTTGACGCCGAAACTGTTGAGGAAGGCGCAATTGGTAAATCAGTAAAAACCTGGAAAGTATACAGCTATGGCATACCCATGTCGGGCACACTCACGGTGCGCCTGTATGCGGCGGTCACAACCGATACCGATATTGTAGACACCGTTTTCACAAATGTGAAGGTACGCGTTGTAACAAAAGACCGCATGAACTATGATGACAGCGTTAGTGGCACCCTGGTAAATGCAAACGTAAGCGGGCGAATGGTCCAGGATGAAATTGAGTTTTTGTGCGGTGATTTTGAAGACGTCACGAACAAGCAAAACATATACAACTATGGCCTGTTTAGTGCCGCCGGCGGTTTCACATCGCTATGGAACCGCACCGGCTATGCAACGCAGCGCTCGCTCAACTTTATGCGTATGCGGCACACGCTCGAGCTAAGTAAACTTAAGCGCATGAACTATCAAACACAGCTTTCAGATTGTGTTCCGTCGCTCGCGCTGTCGTACATTGACCTCGAAAATAGCCGTGCGCGGATGCTCGAAAATGGTATCAGCTACCACGACCGCATGAACGTGACCGAGGGACAGTTTACCGAGCTGCTTTATTTAACCGTTGAATAAACATGATTTAAATAACCTTTAAACCGTAATAAAATGGCACTTGACCCAACCGCCCTTTACGAAAAAATTGACAGCCTGGTGGGTAGCGACAAGCTTACCGAAGGCCCTGAAATGAATCAGCTTTTGAAAGACGTTTTTGAAAGCCTTGAGGTGCAAACAGCGGCCGACGCAGCCGCCACCGCTGCGGACCGTGTTCAAACCGGGTTTGATGTATCCGCAACCGGCGCCAACGCGGCCGTCACCGCGGCTGATCGCGTTCAAACCGGGTTTGATGTAGCCGCAACCGGCGCTGACGCAACCGCCACCGCAGCCGACCGCGTTCAAACCGGTTCAGACCGCGTTGCCACGGGTGAGGATAAAGTAGCTACAGCTGCAGATCGCGTTCAAACCGGACTCGATGTTGTTGCCACAAATGCCGATGCAGTTGCCACCGCAGCCGACCGCGTTCAAACCGGTTTAGACCGTGTTGCCACGGGTGAGGATAAATTAGCCACGGCTGCAGATCGTGTTCAAACCGGTTTAGACCGCGTTGCCACGGGTGAGGATAAAGTAGCTACAGCTGCAGATCGTGTTCAGACCGGTTCAGACCGCGTTGCCACGGGTGAGGATAAAGTAGCCACGGCGGCAGATCGTGTTCAAACGGGGCTAGATGTCGCAGCCACAAATGCCGATGCGGTTGCCACCGCCGCCGACCGTGTGGCTGTGGCCGCCGATAAAGATTATGTTGAAAGCCTTGTTGTCACAGCCGGCACATATCCTTTGTGGTACGGTGTGCAGTTTGACACCACCATTTCAAGCCCTGATGGAACACGGATTGGTAACAGCGATTTGCACCGCGAGCTTCCTATTCAAAATGGTATGTACGGCTGTGTGCTTGCCGACAATGGCGTGGAGGCCTACCGGCTTAACCCTGCTAATTGGGCTGAAAAAATTAACGGAGGGGCTTCCGTTCTGGATGGCACCGATGGGCAGGTGATGGTTTATGTGCCGGGTTTTTATTTTAAATATGAGCTTGTGGGCACAACCTGGCGCTTTAAAATAAGCCAGTTTGAGCTGCCGGGCTTTACCTATTCCAAACCTCAATATGTAAGTGCTTATGAGGCATCTGTAAGGCGCGCTGATAACGTGCTTAGCTCGGTTAAAAACACCACCGCGGCCTATCGCGGCGGAAACAACAATGCCGCTTGGGATGCTGAAGACCGCACATTGTTAGGAATGGCAGCCACTTCACTTTCGCGAACTAATTACCGAACCTATGCCCGCGCACGTGGTGCAGGGTGGGAAATGTATAACTACTACGCACATTGGAAAATAACCTGGTTGTTTACAGTTGAATATGCCACATTGAACAGCCAGAAGGCTTACAATGCCGCCCTTGATGTGAATGGCTATCGGCAAGGCGGACTAGGGAATGGAGTTACGAATTTAAACGGCACGCACTGGAACGCATGGAATCTTTATTATCTATTCGTGCCTTGCGGCTACACCGATAGTTTGTCCAACGGCACCGGCGAAGTTTCATTTATTATGCCCGCAGGTTATAATGCCGGCAGCGGTCTGCAAACATTTGCCAACCGCTACAGGGGCATTGAACAGGTATTTGGCCACGGATGGAAAAATGTTGATGGTATTAATATAAGGGCCGCACACGCAGCCGATGCCGACCCCACGCACAGGATTTATGTTAGTGAAAACCCCGCGCACTGGAACGACGCTAATTATAATAACATGACTGATATAGGTATCGCACCGCGTGCTGATGGTTATATCAAACAAATGCTACCAGGGCATCTTGTGCCTTTAATCGCCACAGGCGGCGGGTCAACCACCTTCTGGTGTGACTACTGGTATCAAAACATACCTGCATCTGCACCTGCACTGCGTACCCTCCTGCTCGGCGGCGCTGCGCTTTCTGGCGCGCTTGCGGGGCTCGGTTGCTCGTATTCGGCTGATTCGCCGGCGTCTGCGATTGCGCTTATCGGGTCTCGGCTTTGCTTTATCTCTGCTTAAGCAGGGCGGCACTCGGGCGGTTAAAAAAAAGATAGTTCTTTAATTTATTTACAGGTTGTTACTTTTCGACCCTCCTGCTCAGCGGCAATGCGAATAATGGCGCGAATGCAGGGCTCGGTTACTCGAATTCGAATAATTCGCCTGCGAATACGAATGCGAATATCGGGTCTCAGCTATGCTATTTTGGTGTAAAAACCACGAAAGGTAAGGCCTTGCCTCTTGGCAAAAAACGAAACATTCAAAACGGTGTTGGTATCTGCCCCGGCAGTAGAAGACGCTAAGTACGAATAGCAAAATAAATTGTGTAGTTATGAAGCGGTATGGTAATTTGTATGAAAAGATTATAAGCCTCGAAAATTTGAGGCTTGCCGATGAGCGCGCCCGAAAAGGCAAATTAAAATCATACGGTGTTGTGAGGCACTGCCGCAATGCAGATGCCAATATTTACGCGCTTCATGAAAGCCTGAAAACAATGAGTTATAAAACAGGTAAATATCACATTTTTAATATCATCGCCGATAATAACAAAGAGCGCACTATTTACCGCCTGCCATATTACCCCGATCGTATTGTGCACCATGCAATCATGAACGTGCTTGAACCAATATGGGTATCAACATTAATTAAACAAACCTATTCGTGTGTAAAAAACAGGGGCATACACGGAGCGTTTTATGATGTAAAAAAAGCCTTAAGCGATAAGGAAAACACAGTCTATTGCTTGAAAATAGATATAAGAAAATACTATCCAAACATTGATCACGAAATATTAAAAGAGATAGTAAGGCAAAAGATCAAAGACCCACAATTGCTTAACTTGCTCGATGGCATTATTGAAAGTGCACCGGGTTTGCCTATCGGTAATTATTTATCGCAATACATGGCAAATCTTTACTTGTCGAATTTTGACCACTGGCTCAAAGAAACCAAGTCCGTAAAATACTATTTCCGCTATGCTGATGATATAGTTGTTTTGCACAGCGACAAAGCCTTTTTGCAAACATTGCTCAACGAAATGAGAGCCTACTTGCGCGACAGCCTGAAGCTCGAAATCAAAAGCAATCACCAGGTGTTTCCGTTAGAATCGCGCGGCCTCGATTTTGTTGGTTATGTATTCAGGCACACACACATAAAGCTGCGGAAAAGCATTAAGCAAAACTTTGCACGAAAAGTAAAACGTGCCAAAAACTTTAATCCTGAAACATTCAAACAATTGTTTTGTAGCTATCAGGGTTGGGCAACACATTGCAATTCAATAAACTTAATTAATAAACTACAAAATAATGCAAAAAGCACATTACGACCAACAGCCGCCTAAGCTTGAAGCCGTTGGTAATGGTAGTCACCTTTACCGGTGGAACATTGAGCCAATAACACAACCAGCCACCGGCGACCAGCCTGAAAAAACCATGTGGCAATGCAACGAGGTGGTTGTTTGGAACAGGGTAACACGCGAAACTGTTACCGAAGCTGTGGTAACAGCTATGTGGCCTATCAATATCGAGGGTAAGTTGATTAATGATTACAATGCCGCAAAAGAAGGCTTGCTTGACGCGAAGTATGAACAAGCCTACATTGACTTCATTAAACTGCGGGGCGAGTTGAAAGACGAGATAAAAGCATTTTTCGAACAATGAAATCATTTAAAGACTTTGGTATAAAGCCAACGAAGCAACATTTTGTTGGTGATAAAATTAAAATTGTCAAGGTTTTAAATAAACAAATTGTTGTAAGCAACTATAAAATTGAGGCAAGCAAATACCCAAAAAACAAAAGCGGCAACGTAATGACATTACAAGTTATCATCGATGGTGTAAGCTCAATAATATTCACAGGAAGCGACTTTCTGATGGATCAGATTGCCCAAGTGCCAGAAAGTGATATGCCGTTTACTACAACCATAGTGAAGAATGGAGAGCATTTTGAGTTTAGTTAAAAATTAGATAATAAATAGAGGCCTTTGCCGGCCTCGCGGCGTGTCTCACGACGCCGAAAAGTAAAGGTGCCTATACACCAACGACAAAGACCTCAAAGTCTTTGGAGTGTATAGGCACTTTTTTATTTTATAACGTGTGAGACACTACAAAATTAACATTAAAATGAGTAAACCACAAAAAAAATCCTACGCCTACAAACCCGCCTACGGGCTTGTAATCATCTGCAAAAGTGAGGCCGAACAAATCGAATTGTTTAACCGCCTCAAGGCCCATGGTCTTGAGCTAAAAGTAGTAACTGTATGAAAATTGAAATTAATCACAGCTGCCAGAACTATAGCAGCTACCGCGCCGAGCGTGTGAAATCACTATTCAACCCAGAGCATGGCCACACCTGGAGCCACACCACTGAATTGCCTATTGAAAACGCTCAATGGCAAATTGGGTTAATAGTTGGTCCATCCGGCAGTGGTAAAACATCAATTGGGGCTCAGGTTTGGCCGGAAAGGCCCTTATATGACCTTTACGCAGACTGGCCCGGTAACACACCCATTATTGACGCAATATCCCCACACGGCGACTTTAATGCCGTTACAGCATCACTGGCCGCCGTGGGCTTGGGCGATGTTCCGGCTTGGCTCAGGCCGTTTAATGTGCTGTCGAACGGCGAGAAATTTAGGGCAGGTTTAGCCAGGCTAATATGCGACCGCCCTACAACAGCCGTAATTGATGAATTTACATCAGTCATCGACCGGCAAATTGCCAAAGTAGGCGCGGCGGCATTTGCCAAAAGCTGGAGGCGTGGCACTGGGCAGGTCGTTTTACTTACGCCACACTACGACGTGGCCGAGTGGCTTCAACCGGATTGGGTTTACGACACAAAAGAGGCGCGGTTTTTTAACCGTGACTGCCTTCGGCGTCGCCCGCAGATTGAACTCACAATTTACCGAGTTCCGGGGACAAAATGGAGTTATTTTAAGCCGCATTATTATTTAGACCTCCCGCACCCGGTTGCGGCTCAGTACTTCATTGCGTTTGTTGGCGATGAGCCAGTCGCACACCTGGCCGTTTGCCCTATGTTCCAGGGTGGCCACTATAGGGCCACACGCCTGGTCGTTATGCCCGAGTGGCAGGGTATTGGAGTTGGCACGGCCTTTCTTAACGAAATTTGTCGTTTACATCTTGATGGCCATGGCCGCAACGGCCATAGGTTTACAACACTATTTCACACCAGCCACCCGCAGTTATGCGAGGCACTACGAAGGTCAAAAAAGTGGGTGCAGGTTTCAGGTGCTTTAAAGTTTGCAAACAAGGCTAAAAGCATTCACACCTTGCAAAACGCCGCTGTTAAAAAAGGTGAAAAGTGTAAGTCAGGCGGCTTTGGGGGCCACTTCAGAGCTGTACAGGGATTTGAATATATTGGAGGTGTATAATGATTATAAAAGTAATAGGCGACCCGGGAGCGCCTGCGTATCAGACAAGCTTAAGTGTTGTGCGTAAGCTGGGCCACGCCGTGCATGATAGTAGGTATTTTTACTGCGATTTAGCGGTTGCCCCACTACTGACCTTTAGGCTCTCCCCTGACGAGATTAACGAGCCGATACACGGCACGTTGATATTTCACCCAAGCCCATTGCCTTACGGCCGTGGCGCGAGCTCACTAAGGTGGGCATACAGGCGTAAGGAGCCCATAACCGCCGCGTGTTGGTTTTGGGCCACCGAGCGCCTCGACGCGGGTGATATATGCGAAAGTGAAATAATAAAGATAGACTATTCAATGAGCCCTAAGGCCTACTATCACATGCATGTATTGCCAGCTCTTGAAAGAACTCTGCAACAGGCCTTAAAGGCCATTTCGGGGGGATATATACGCCGCATTCCGCAGCAGGAGGCCTACGCCTCATATGATCTTAAGTTGTAGGCGTGTGCGTTAGATTAGACACAATTTGTTTTAAATTTGTGCACAAAACGATTTTGCGATTATACATCAACAGCCACCATTTCGCCTTCCACGGAAAGGGGAGTGGCCGATGTTATTCTGAGGTCAATAAACTGCCCGATCAGGCTGTTGTCGTCAGCGGCAAAGCGAACTACGATGCGGCCTTCGGTATGGGCCGACAGATAGCCTTGCTTGCGGTCGTTGCCGCGCACCAGCACCCTGACAGTTTTGCCAACAAGTTGCCTGTTGAAAGGCAGGCTGTGCTTCAACAGTTCCTGCGACAGGATATGATAACGTGCTTTTTTCACATCTGCCGGCACATCATCTTCCCAGCGCGAACTGGCTGCTCCCGGCCGCACGCTGTATTGTGCGATGTATGCCATATTGTATTTAAACACTTCCATGGCCTTTCGCGTATTTTCGAACTGCTCATCAGTTTCTCCGGTGAAGCCGACGATGATGTCGGTGAACACGGTGGCCTCGGGCAATAAGGTTCTGATAGTGTGCATGATATGCCTGTATTTTTCCATAGAATGCTTTCGGTTCATCCGCAACAACACATGGTCGTCGCCCGACTGCACCGGCAGGTGAATCTGTTTCGCAAGGCAGCGGTATTGGGCGATTACCTCAATCACCTCATCGGTCATATCACGCGGATGTGGTGAGGTGAAATATACCCAGAACTCATGCCCCGATGCATCGCCATATTGTCCCACAAAGCGAAGCAACTCAGTGAAACTGACTTCCTGTCCTTTTTTATCGAGGCCATAGGAGTTCACATTCTGGCCCAGCAGGGTAATCGATTTGCATCCGTTTTCGACAAGTTGCTTCAATTCGCCGATGATTTCGGCTGAAGGCCGCGACACTTCACGTCCGCGTGTGTATGGAACCGCACAGAAACTGCAAAACTTGTCGCATCCGTTTTGTATCGGTATGAAGGCTTCGAAATCGGAACTGTAGGTTGGATCAACATGCCAGAAACGGTCAATGTCGACTCCGGGATTGAGCTTAAGCGATGCAGGCTTGCCCTTGATGCTGACGGGCTGCAGTATACCTGCTTGTGCTCCGGAGTCCTTTGTCACAGGCTGGGGCTTTACAATTTCTCCGCTGAAAAACTGCAATGAAGAAGGTGTGACAATGCCGTACTGGCTCACCATCTGCGGCAGGTCAGGCAGTTCACTCATGGGGAATACGAGGTCGAAGAGCTTCAGGAATTTTTCGCCATCAGATGGTAAAATGCAACCCGAAACAAAGGTGATCAGGTTTTTGCGGTTTTTCAGCCTGTTCCATTTGGCTATGCGGCTGTAAACCTTGTCGATGGCTTTCTGGCGAACTGAGCAGGCAATAACACCCAGTATGCTTGCCTCGTGCTCGTCGTCAGTGGGGCTGTAACCCATGCTGTGAAGCACGGTTTTAACCCTTTCGGTATCCGATTGGTTCATCTGACAACCCAACGATATGATATGATATTTCATTAGTTTACGTGGTTTGGGGTTTCTGCGTGTTGCAATGGTTTTCGCATGCCGCATGCCCACTTTTTAATCCTTGTTATGTTCCGCTAAATCAATTAAAAATACACTTCTGCATGCACCTGTTCTGATGGAACACCCTGTTGTTCAAGAATGTCGAACACTTCCTTGATCATGTCGAAGTTTCCACAAAGGTAAATGTGCATATCGGCCGTTGCCGGATGCCTGCGTAAATAATCTGTCACGCGGCCATGAAAATCACCGGTCTTTTCAGCCGAAGTACACAGCCTGTGGCGTTCAGGGGCATAAAATGAACGTTCATAGGCTTCACTCGCGCAGCGGACGCCATGGAGCAAGGTGTAATTCAGTTGCGGATAACTGCCGGCCATACTATGAAACGGGGCGATGCCCGTCCCTGTGGCCACAAACAGAAATTTCGCGGAGGCAATCAGTTCAGGTTCAATGGTGAAAAATCCCAACGGACCTTCGAGCTGCAACTGATCACCCGGAATCGATTTCTTCAGCTGTTTGCTCACCAGCCCCTCATCTACCTCACGGATCAGTACTTCGAAGAAATCATCCTTTTCGCCGCTGTACACTGAATATTCCCTGTTATGGATGCTTCCTGCTTTCCCAAGCAGGATGTGCTGGCCCGCCCTGAAGCTGAGCCCGCGCCTTTCCATGCGCAAAACATAGGCCGATTCGGTCAGGTGCCGGATGCCGATCAGGGGGTGTTTATTATCGGTTGACATGAGGTTCTTTAGTCAATAAATATTTGAATAATAGCAAATTATAACAAAAAAATCTTTCGGGCTGCAAAAATACCATTTTTTATGTACTTTTATACCTCTTTAGCTAACAAACTGAGGCGATCATTGTTATATTTACATGATCTTTTTTTATAAAAAGCAAAACCCTTAGCCGCAATCTGCCATGTCGAAAGAAACAGAAAACATTTCGAAGATCAGAGATATACTGATTGGTAACAACATCACTGAAATGGAGAAGCGATTTGTGCGTATCGAGGACCAGTTCAGGCATGAATTGCATGCTGCCGACCGCAAATGGCATGAACAGCATGAAAAATTGTCGCAGTATACCCATACCGGACTGGGCAATATCAGCGAAAACACCGGAAACGAATTGCGCGAGCAGCAACGTAAGCTGGAACAACTTTCGGAAGATTTGCAGTTTTTAAAAGCCCGATTGCAGGAACACCGCGACCAGACCCGGAATGAGTTTGATGCCCTGCGAAAGCTGTTGCACGACCACTATCATGACACCACTGAAGCCCTTCAGAAAGCCATCAACGAAGTTAAAGATACGTTTATTCAGCGACTCGCCGAAGTGCAGGTTTCCAAGATAGACCGCTCATCGCTGGCAGTGTTGTTTTCGCAACTGGCCCTGCAGGTGTCCGACGAAGCTGACCACACTGAACCAACTTCACAAGCCGACGCACAATAACTGAGTTATGGAGGGAGACCAACGCAGCCATGGGTTTGAACAAATGCACGATGGGGGAAAACTCAACGAGCTTCGGAAAATATTAACGGGACTTGACAAGGAAGAGCTCGAACGGCTGCATCGCCTGATGAGCGATCCGCATGAGTTTGCCATCGAGATCAGTGAGTTTTTGCCCTTCTCCATCAGGAAACTCATCGAGAACGGCGAAATTTCGAAGGAAGAACTCCTGCCATTTTTCGAGGAAGTCATCCAGACAAGCATCCAGAAAAACCCGCAAAAGCTGGCGGATATTCTGTTTCCCGTCATGGGGCCGGCAATCAGGAAAGCGGTTGCCGAAGACCTTAAGAAGTTGATCGACTCCCTGAACCAAACCCTCGAAAGCGGCCTTTCGCCAAGGCACCTGAAAATGCGCCTGAGCGCCGGGGTTACCGGGAAGTCCTACGCCGAAATGCTGCTTTCACAAGCCTATGTATATCAGGTGAAGCAAGTATTTCTTATTCACCGGAACACCGGCCTGTTGCTGCACCATGAAACCGACAGCGAAACAGGCGCATACGCAGGCGATATGGTGGCATCGATGCTGTCGGCCATTGGCGACTTCGTGAAGGATTCTTTCCAGTCGGGTACCAATGATGCACTCGACACCATTCATGTGGGCGAACTGAATATCTGGATCGAACAGGGTCCGCATGCGGTAATTGCAGCCATTGTCGAAGGTAACCCGCCACATGAATTGCGTACAGTGATGAAAGAAGCCATTGAAGCAGTGCACTTTAACCATGTGTATGATTTTGAGAAATTCAATGGTGATGTTTCGGCTTTTGCGTTGTCAGGAAAATTTTTGCAGCGCTGCCTTCAGAAACAGAAAAAAGAGCAGCAGAGATCCAATCCGGTGTTTGCAATAGCACTCCTTGTGCTGGTTTTAGGTGTTGCCGGATTTTTCATTTACCGAAACCTTGAAACCCGACATCGCTGGAACAAGTTCGTGACACATGTCGACGAAAAACAAGGAATTCACATCACAGGAAATAATAAGTCAGGAGGAGTGTTTGTGTTGAACGGCCTGCGCGATGCGGAAGCATTAAACACGGATTCAATATTGCATAGCTTTGGCTTCGATAGCAGCAATGCCCGGCTCATTTTCACCCCGTTCATCTCGCTCGAACAGGAAATGGTTGTTAAGCGAGCCATTCGCCTGCTCGAACCTCCGCAAGGGGTTTTAATATCATTCAATGAGGGCGTGCTGATTGTTTCCGGCAAGGCGGACGCCGTCTGGATTAACCGGCTGAAGCTTGATTATGTGCGGGTGGTTGGAGTGAACAAGCTCGATGTAGCTGCCCTTACCATAATGAACAATTTGCCTGATCTGAACATGATCATCCAGGCCATCGAAAAACACAGGTTTTCATTCGATATCAATGATGTGGAAATGGATGCGGTGCAGAAAAATAAGTTCGATTCACTCACCATGGCTGCAGTGCAGATCGGTAACTTCAACATTGTCAACCACCGGAATATGCTCATCCATGTCAGGTCGTATTCATCGAAGGCGGTGAATAAACAAGCCAACGAAAAAGTGGCCATCGAGCGAGCCAGGGCATTTATCAAACTGCTTGGTCAGGCCGGTGTTGCAGAGAGCCTGCTTAAGGCTGAAGTTGTATTTAATGAAGACCTTCCTGTGCCTCAGCCTGTGCGATCGGTCAGTTTTAATGTTTTTGAAGAATAAACAAGCATGATCAAGAAAAAAATAACCATGGTAGGCGCCTTTGCTGTCGGTAAAACTAGCCTGGTTCAGCGGTTTGTCAACAGCATCTACAGCGAGAAATACCAAACAACCATCGGGGTTAAAATCGACCAGAAGAACCTCGTCATCGATGGCAAAGACGTTACATTGTTGCTGTGGGATATTCATGGCGAAGATGATTTTATGAAGGTGAAGCCCACCTATCTGATCGGATCTTCGGGCTATTTCATTGTAGTTGACGGAACCCGTTACGAAACCTTGCAAACAGCACTACAGCTGCAGGAAATGGCATCAGCAGTGACCAAGGATGTGCCCTTTATCGTACTGATCAATAAATCGGACCTTAGGCAGGATTGGGAAATCAACAACGACGATATTGAATTGATCCGCAAAAGAGGCTGGCAGGTAATTTTAACCAGCGCCCGCGACAATATTGCCGTTGAAGATGCCTTTGAACAACTTACCCGCATGATGCTTAACCAATAATACGTGAATTTCTGATGAAGACAAGCTTTTCTGATGCCATAACCGATTATATCATCAGCAAGATTCCGCCATATATTGGCCTGGTTATGTTGCAGCTGGATGAAGCTGGCATGCTGTTGAACTGGTTTGGACCAGTTGAAAAATACCTCGAGAAAAAGCCGGATCGTTCAATGCACATCGAGGAAGTTACCCCTTATCTGATGGGCATGGTGCCACCGCTGATTAACCCAATGGTTTTGCCTCATGTGCAGACAAATACCGGACATTATGCGGAGATTCATATAGTGGAAGATGAGTTGATGCACACCTGGATGTTTTTTGTTGATCAAACGCGCTCAGCCGAAAAACTGCAGCAGCTGTTGCAGGAAGTCAACGATGAACGCCTTAGGATTAAGAGGGCCAAACATGATTCGGTCGGACAAGGTGCGTTTTCGGCACTCCACCTGCTCGACTATGTGAGTTTTGTAAAGCAAGGCGATCATTATCAGTTGATTGGGAATATACCAGTTTGGTATAAAGAATTAAAGACAGGCCTTTTCAATGATCCTGAGCGAATTAACCTTACCGAATTATTCCCATTTATCGAAGTGTTTCAGTACGAAGCAGCCGAATGTTGGGAAACGTCCGTCGAAAGCAAAGTGGAATCGGGCATCTGGGAGGAAGAAACACTCACCGGACGCAGGATGTACCTGCAGGCGACTGCTATCCGGCATAAACAGGTCAATTATTTGATATTCAGACCTGTGAATAAAGAAGGGAAAGTGGGAAACGAAATGATTCAAAAGGCCCGCGAACAACGCCTGACGCTCGATCAACTTGCCAGGGCCGAAAAACAACTCAAACGCCTGCTGCAGTTTAAGGATCAGTTTGTAAGCATTGTTTCACACGACTTGCGCTCACCCATCGGCGCGGTGATTGGTTTATCGGAAATGCTGATGGACGACGCTGAAGTCAAGGAAAAGTTATCGCAATACAATTACGAACTTCTGACGCTGATCCATGAAGAAATGCATCGCCTGCTCGACTATAACGACAAGCTGTTCAACTGGTCGAACCTGGAGCTGGGCAATTTCAAGCTCAACCTGAAGCGTCTTGACCTGAACCAGATGGCTGATTATGTGGGACGTATGCAACATTTGAAGATGTTGAATAAGCGCATTCACTTTGTTAGGGCCTTCGAACAGGATGGCATGGAGGTTTTTCCGGTGATGGTCGACGAAACCTTGTTTGGTCAGGCGCTGAATAACCTGGTGGGAAATGCTGTAAAATTCACCCCCGAAGGTGGTGAAATTACCCTTGGAAGCAGGATTGTTGATGATGGGATAGAAGTTTATGTGAAAGATAATGGGATTGGAATGTCGAAAAGCGTTGTCGATGCGTTGTTTCAAGGTTTCACACGCACAAGCACCACCGGAACACTGGGAGAAAAAGGCACCGGACTCGGCCTGGGCATCGTCTCTAAAATTGTTGAAGCCCATCAGTTTTCTATCAGGGTTGAGTCAAGCCCGGGTAAGGGCAGCACCTTTATCATCAGCACGCATTAAGGCATATATGCATTTTTCAGGTACATAGTGATTCTGAAAAAGGCTTACACATTTATTGCATAAAGGCTTGCTTTACAACAAGGAATAAAATTACTTACATTTGTGAGAAATAATATGTTTATCCATATCAACATCAGCCTTAAAACCATGAAAAATCTTTATCTTCCATTGTTGCTGGTCGTCCTGCTTGCTTCTGCCAGTCTGAATGCTCAGGTGCCATTTTACTTCGATCCGCAGGCTGTCTCGGCCACGGTAAATATCGGACAAACAGCAACGGTTCACAGTGTGCTGCGCAATGCAACAGAGCAACCTGTTGAATTTTCCTTTCCGGGCTATGTGACCAAAGGTCAGGGTGGGCCCGATGACTACGGATATACCTGGATTGACAGCGATGAAGAAGGTGGTCCGAACTACGAATGGAACGAGATTGCCGAAACAGGCGTACCTGTGGAGGGCTTAAGCGACGACAATGTGGTTGGCCCTTTCGAAATGGCCTTCAATTTTCCCTTCTATGGTCAGTCAAAGAATCATTTCTGGATCAACTCGAATGGATGCATCAGCTTTAATGAAGCGGTGATGCCATTTTTTAACGGACCCATTCCCACCAACAACGACAACAATGACTTCATAGCCTGGTTTTGGGACGACCTGACCATGGACCCTGCCATTTCGAGGGTGTATTACAAAAATTATGAAGACCGCACCATCGTCGAGTTTTGGCGAATCCCCCATTTCCCGGGTTCGGAATCTACCATCAGTGCACAAGTCATTATGATGTCGAACGGGACCATCGTTGTACGCTACAAGCAAATCAGTGAAACATTTGAAACAACCAATGGCACAGTGGGGATCCAGTCATCCGATGCCGAAATGGGACTTCAGGTGAACTACAATGCCGAATACCTGCATTCACAGATGGCACTTCGCTATGATTTGAACAGAAATTTCATTACCGCTGTCAGTCCTGCCAGTGGTGTGCTTCAGCCTGGCCAGCAGGAAACCATTTGGGTGACTTATGATGCCACAGGCTATACCACAGGAGCTTATGAGCAGGAATTGCAGTGTGTAACAAACCTTGGTGAACTGCCTTCGCTCTATTTGCACAATGTGATGCATGTGGTGAACCCGAACCTCGGTGGATTCATGGGCCATGTAACCGATGCCGGCACAGGAAACCCGATAGCCGAAGCAAGGGTACAGGTGGGCGATCATCAGGTGTTTACCAATGCAAGTGGATTTTATGAGTTGCCACTCGAGCTGGGAAGCTACAATGTTACATTTTCCAGGCCCGGTTATCAAACCCGCGTTATTGAAGATACAACGGCGGTAGCTGGATTTTCGGAACTGAATGTGGCGTTAAGCGGATTTTATCTGCTTGCCGGAAGGGTGTATGCAGGCGAAAACCCCATCGAAACCGGATTTGCCTACAACTACAAAATGCACGAAGGCAATGTGGTGGATATTTTTGCTGAAATGGTTGGCCAGGAAGGATGGTACGAGTTTTCGGGAATGTCTGCTGCACAGTATATCGTTAAGGCTGAACCCAGTCCGAACTCACAATACTATGGCGATTATCTGCCAACATACTACGGCGATGTGCTCCATTGGGAGGAAGCAACAGTGATCAACCTCACACAGGGAACCGACAACAAACACATTCACCTGGTGCCGGTGAGCAATGCCCCGCTCGGACCCGGAAGCATCAGCGGTAGCATCAACAGCGGAGACAGGTCTGCTGATGTGCCCATCATCTTGCGCGCTGCCGATCAGGGAACGGTGACCATGACGACATCAGCTGCCAACGGAACCTACGCCTTCAATGGACTACCATACGGAACCTATGAACTCTTTGCTGAGATACCGGGTAAAGCCACCATTCCTCAAACCATTGTTCTCAGTGAAGCTAACCCCAGTGTTAGCGGTGTGGATATGCTCATCATGGATGGTGAAATTGTATTCCTGGGTATGCCCGAAACAGGCCTATTTGCTTCAGGACCGGCAATTTTCCCAAATCCGGCAAGCGATCAGCTCAATGTTGCCTTTAACCTCAACAAGCCCACCACGCTGCGGTTTGTGGTTTCTGACCTGAGCGGCAGGGTGTTGATGGCTTCAGAAAGGCAATTGTTCGGACAACAGAACGTTGAGATCAATACCCATGACCTGGCCAAAGGAGTGTATCTGCTGAGCTGCGAAGCCCAGGGCGAAAGGGTCGTTCAAACGTTCATGAAGAAATAAGCCCTACAGGCGCTTTCTGCAACAGAAAGCGCCTTTTTTTATGCTGTCTTGTAAGTTGCGTTGAAAATGCAGGCGCTGTCAACAATTGAGTTCGTTTTAATGTTTATGTATTAACAAATCATTTCTCCATTGATGTGAATATGGTCTGCTAACACCCATTACCCATGACGCAATCAACACGTATCGATGTTTTCAATAAACTGGTCAACAACAAGTTTGACATTTACAATAGCCTTTTTCTGAACCTTCCTTACAGCAAGGAAAGCAATATTGGGCTGCTGATCTCAGGCTACAAAGCCCTGATGGAGGAAGAACCTGTTTCGCGGGAATCAATTAAGATTCGTGAGAAAATAGTGCTGCCACTGCTTGTGATTCAGCAATATGCATTGCAGAAAATAGGGGATGAAGATACCAGAAAAGACACCTACGAGAAAATTGTCATCAGGTCATTATATGGAAACATCAATGCAAGCCGAAACTCAGTCTAAGCCAGGGTTTTTGTCATAATTCGGCGCTGTTTGGGTTGTTTTTTTCATTTCCAGGCATGGCTCATTGCTTTTCGGCAGGAATGGGTTTCGTGTATGCGCGTCCAGCCTAATCCGATTCCAGTTTTAGCATTGTTTTTTTACCTGAAAGCAAGGTTTTAAGTAATGGAGAAAAAATATTTTACAGATTCCTTGCTTTTGCTTGTTCAGTTGCCATAAATTTACTTCAAAAATCTGACATTGAGTTGTTTTCGTTCCGGGTAAGATCTTCTGGAATGCTTGGTTTGTTGCTTGTTTCGGGTCCGGATGAAAGCAAATGAACGTGAATATTCACTTTTAGCCTTCCCATATTTATTCCTAAAAAGCAATTATTCATGAAAACGAAAACGGGTTTTTTGATGTTCCTCATCCCATTGACCGGGATGATTCTGCTGCTGAACAGCGGCTGCAAGAAAAGCAGTGATTCAAATCCTACACCGGGCACCGTGACCGATGCTGATGGCAATGTGTATCACACAATCACCATTGGCACACAGGTCTGGTTGGCCGAAGACTTGAAAACCACAAAGTTCCGCGACGGCTCCGCCATTGTAAATGAAACAGATGCCACGGCATGGAGCGCCCTGTCAACCGCAGCTTACTGCGATTATGACAACAGCGCAGCCAACGGTGCAACTTATGGGCACCTGTATAACTGGTACGCCGTTCACGATAGCCGCAACATATGTCCAAGTGGCTGGCACGTCCCAACCGATGCCGACTGGGCTACCCTTACGGGCTTTCTGGGTGGCGAAAGCGTTGCAGGTGGAAAACTGAAGGAAACAGGCACGGCCCACTGGCTCAGTCCCAACACAGGGGCTACTGACGAAGTTGGTTTCAAGGCGCTTCCGGCAGGTGAACGCAGGGCAACAGGGCAGTATATTTATCTTGGCGAATATGCCTGCTGGTGGTCTTCGACCGAATATGATGTGCAACAGGCCTGGATCCGTTATATCGGCAATGACGATGTGGACGTTACCAACCAGCTTTACAACAAAAACTACGGCTACTCGGTCCGCTGTGTCAAGGATTGATTCCACAGTCTGATAAGTTATTTCTTTCTGACTGAATTTACGCTGGCAAACATTTTTTCGTTTCTGCCAGAGGACTCCATTGCTGCATTTTTAGTAAGCTTGCACATTCATTGGTGCAGGATGCGATTGTAATACACAAACTAACACACTTATGCAAGTTATGCGGTTAAAACAGCTGTTTTTCAGCACGTTTCTTCTGATCAGTATGGCCCTGCCAGGCTGCCAGACCAGGGATAGAGCACAACAACAAGAGGAAGAACAAATTGCAACCTTACTCGATCAGTTTAACCAGGCCGCTGCTGCTGGTAACTTTGAAGCATATTTTGGCTTCTTCGCAGCTGATGCAATCTTTATTGGCACTGACGGCACCGAACGTTGGAACAAGAAGGATTTCATGCAGTGGTCGAAACCCTATTTTGACAGGGGAAAAGCCTGGGATTTTACATCCATCGAGCGGCACATCAGCTTCAGCAAATCAGGAGAAATGGCCTGGTTTGATGAATTGCTCGAAACCCAGATGAAGCTGTGTCGTGGATCAGGGGTGCTTGAAAAGGACGAAAACGGCTGGAAAATCACCCAGTATGTGCTTTCGATGACGATTCCCAATAGCCTGACAGATACAGTGGTAAGCCTGAAATCAGGCATCGAAACGAAGCTGATTGAAGAAATAAAGTTAACCGTAAAATAAAGCATTCATCGCCATGGAAAAATTCCTGATCTGCTTCTTTTTTGTGAGCGCCTTGCTGCAGGGAGCACCCGAGGCCGAGGCACAGCACCAGCAAACGGATGCCTTTTATGTTGTGAACGTCGAATCGGCTCACACTGAAAAAGAAGCCATATCAAAAACCGAAGCCCTGGTGAAGGCTGGTGAAAAGGCAGCCTACCTGTGGATTCCTGATTATGCATCCCTGGGTGGGGCACGCTTGTATTGTGTGTATATTGGTCCTTATTCAACACAGAATGTATGCGAAACTGCTGTGGAACGCCTCAAGAAAAGTTATCCAGCTGCCTATGGGTTGCTGGTGTCGCAGGAAGTAAAAAGGGTGCAAATCAATGGCAAGGGTAAGGTGGTGATTATGTATCCGAGAACATCGCAACAAACGGGTTTCGTGCTTCGGGCCAAAGCTGCTGACAACAGTAGTCAGGCAAAAAACACGGCTGCAGCCAGGCCATCGACTGACATCAGTGTCTTCGGAAAAAAAGGGCAGGTCTTCATCGCCAATGTTCCGGGTGATGCACACCTGATCGATAAGGCAAATTTTACCAAATTGGGGATCCCCGCTGATGCCGTTTCCGCTTGTGAAGCGCATGGTGACGGATCTGACGACTATTTTTATTGTATCAACTCTGATGTCGGATTGATGATTTTCAGGGGATGGTTCGAAGCCGGGCAGACTGGCGAAGGACTGCATTGGGAAAAAATCAGGGAAATCCTGCACTGATGATGGCCCTTACTCAGCTTATTCGTAAATAATCTTAACAAAAATGGCGGACCGAAAACTATGTCTTTATATCGCGATGAGCCTCGATGGCTATATAGCCGCGCCAGACGACAACCTGGATTTTTTATCGCTTGTTTCAAAGGAAGGTGAAGATTATGGCTACGAAGCCTTTTTATCGACTGTTGACACAGTTATCATCGGTCGGAAGACTTACGATTGGGTGATTAAACAGGTGGGTGTTTTTCCTCATGAAGACATGGAGACCTGGGTTATCACGAGGAAGGAGAGGCCGGGTCATGGGAATGTCCGGTTTTATTCCGGATCGGTGAGCGCGCTGGTGGAAAGGATACGCGCACACGAGGGAAAAAATATCTTCGTTGACGGTGGCGCTGAAATTGTGCAGCTGTTGTTGAAAGAACAGCTGATTGATGCAATCACTATTTCCATTATTCCCATTTTGCTTGGCAAAGGAACACGGCTTTTCGATGCTGGGTTTCCGGCCAGGCAACTCAAACTGATCAACTGCAGGAATTATGAAACCGGCCTTGTACAACTACAATACGAAGGGGTGAAGTAAATCCGGCTGGCACCGGAATGACCAGCTTATTGAACAACAAGCTTCATGGCTGTGAATTCGCTCACCGACCGAAGGATCAGTGCATAAACTCCTGCAGATAATTCAGCACAATTCACCTCAAATGAGTGAGGCCCTTTGTACAAAGTGCCTGCACACACAATCCTTACCAGCTGTCCATTCAGAGTTAGCATAGAAAGGCTCATTGCCTGCTTTTCGCTAAGAACGATATCAATCCGTGCATTGCCTGAAGCCGGATTTGGATAAACCCTGATTGAACCGCTTTCATGGTAAAGCTCAGTGGCAGAAAGAATCAGCTGATCAAGCGGCCTGCCCCATATTCCACTACCTCCGGTTGCTGCAAAAAGGCTGGTCCCGTTATCGGTAAGTGCAGATGCGTAACCAAGTCCTGTTTGTCCCCAATGCCAAACCTGGTCATTTAGTTTGTATACGCCTGTTTCTCCGCACAAAAATATGTTATCACCAATGGGATGAAAGGCTTCGAAAGTGCCGTAATAATCCCATCCTGGCGGTGGCGTCCATAACTTGGTGAGTCCGGAAGAAACATTTGCGATTGTTCCGCTCGAAATGAGTTTACTTGTGACACCGCCAGGTGAAGCATGGATAATGGTATCGCCCTTGATCATGACAATACCTGTGGTGAATTGAAGTCCTTGCCAAACGTTCCAGCTTGCGCCCAAATCGTCGCTATCGCATACCCCGTTCGAGCCGGCCAGTGCAATGGTGCTTCCATCATAGGCAAGGCCTGAGATAAAGTCTTGCGGAATATTATCGGGTAAGGCCAGCCAGGAAGTGTCGGCCAGGTGCCTGATGAACAGGTTGTGGCTGTTATAAGCAAGCAAGGTGCTGTCCTTTCCGACAAGGCGTATGATGTTTGAGGGCAAACCCTCGTTGTAGCTGCTCCAGCTCAGGCTTGCTTTGCCGGAACGAAAAACACCATTCTGGGTGCAGGCATATACCCAGTCCTTGCCTGCAAAAAGCGGGATGATGCCACTGCTCCCCTCAAATGGATTGCTTCCATTCCAGGTGACTCCTGCATCACCTGATATCGCAAGGTCGTAATTGTCAGATGAGTACACATCAACTATGACCATTGAATCAAAGGCAATGACTGAATAGTTGGGTTCAAAATCGGTGCTTAGTTGCACCCATTGTGAGTACATGGCCGAAATACACATTGAAAGCACCAGGAGAAGGATAAGTCTTTTCATGGACTGACGACATTAAGGGAATAAAATTAGTGCTTTTCAGAAGGAATATCAAGGAAAAATTTACCAAATATTCCTATATAAACCTGGATATCAGCGCATGATTTTCTCCAGCTTTCGGCCTTTTGCCAACTCATCAACCAGTTTATCCAGGTACCTGACCTGCCGGATCAAGGGGTCAGAAATTTCTTCGATACGATAGCCGCAAATCACTCCGGTGATGAGGCTGGCATTGGCGTTGAGAGTAGCGCGTTCGAAGAATGCTTCAAAGCTTACGTTTTCATCGATCAGCACGTTAATCATTTCATCGCTGAAGCCGGTCAGCCACGTGATCAACTGGTGCAGTTCTGCTTTGGTCCGGCCTTTTTTCTCCACCTTGCTGACATACATCGGGTAAACGGTGGCGAAGGATATTTTGGCGATGCGTTGGCGCTGGCTGTCGTTGTTGTTCATGCGTGAATCGGTTCAGGTCCTTGACTGGTCATTGATTGCGTTGTTTACGCAATAAATATATGGATTATTAATGCAATGATTACTGAAAACCGTAGTATTTATTTCTGTTGAGATAAAAGGGTTTTTTGACAGTTTGATGGTCCGCCCTATGACGTTAAAGCTTTGTATCAAACTTTTTTTGATTAGCAAAGTTTAAAACACAGGCTGTATTCATCTCAATCGTGCCAACTGCAGGTCTATGTGTTATATTGGCTGTAAGGCATATGTAACTTATTTCCGGGCGCTTTTCAGGTTAAGTCACGTGCTATCTGATGCAATAAATGCAAATGATCATTTAATATTATGCCTTACCTCCTTTTATGAGAAGCCAAATCGCTAACGACATTTCACCAACAATACTTGGGATTGCTACTAATGCCAAAAAGATTGAACCATATTCATCATAGTTTTGGAGTAAGAAGTGAGCACTTGTATCAACCATATACATAATTCCTGCAATTACTAAAAAAACTGCAATTATTTTTGGCTTTCCAATGATTATTCCTAAAAGTATAAGGTGAATTCCAAAAAAGAAAAGGCCGATTAGCCATATGATATTAAAATTGTCAACTTGTTTCAGAATTTCTTGACCAGTATTTGAGCCTATTGCAATCGGAAGGGCAAATATAGCGACTCCCATTATGGCAGCATGCATCATTCTGAACAGTGTGCTCAGACCTGATAAAATATTTATTTTATATAATTCAAATAAAGCCCATGCAACAACCACATCAAAAACAACAGTAATCAGAAAAGCCAAAATTCCAAATCTTACAATCACATGATTCTCCTGGATAGTGGTTAGGGGATCTTTTAGAATTGATTCGAGTACGAAGAAATTAGCAAATATTGCAGCAAAGAAAATAATCAGGTAGCTGACACCTGCAATTATCGATAGTGTTCTTGGCTTCATCATGTTGTTCACTTTTTAAGTTAATATCTTTAATTACCTATAGCTAATTGTAACAACATGTCAATGCAATTGTTCAATTAATTCCTGATATGATAGTAATAAAGAGATTCTGATCCCGGAAGATTTCAGGTAATTGAAAATTTTAGCTGGCAAATGTTATTCTGTTGGATTTCAAATATATCAGTAATTAGCGATTTGTATTTTTGACTATCTTTTTCAAAGTTCCGCTGCATCGCCAGCCATAAAACTATTCCTAATAATAATAGCATTTCTGCAAGAATTTACATGAAAGCCAGTACGTTTATTCCTGGAAATAAAGCAATAAGAAAGCCACATGCTAAAATGCTATGCGTGGATAATATCAACCTTATAAAAAAGTGTTGATTAAAAGTGATTTTCACATTGGTCGCATTTATTGAATCATTTCTTAACAACTTACCTTTAGCGACAGTCCAATTCCGGAATGCCAATTACCATCCATAAAGAATCCTTTTACGCGTTTTGAATGTTACTTATGCATTGATTTCGTGATTCATTCTGAAAACAAATCTGCCAATAGACTTAATTTCTGACGCTAACTTCTCACTAATCTCTATTGGCTACTTTTTAATTTGAATCACCATGCTTTCGTGTTATCTTGTTTTTCATGTGTGCCAGCCTCAGTCCGTCCAAAAATAAACTCCTTCCTGTATCGGCTGAGGCCTGTTTGATTGCTTTCTTTGTCATGATGTAGCTGAATCCCCATGGCCACTTTATTGTTCCATACGGATGCTCCAGGTTAGTGCGCTTTGTTTCTTTCTCCTGCTCCCGGGAGGAGCGCAGGCGGTTCATATACCCGTAAAAACAAAACTTTGTTAAATTTTTGGAATGATAGACCGGACGATTGTTATTCATATGGTCATGCCTGAAACCGGGCGAACCCAAAAGACTTCCCGCCTGAAACGGTATTCGCTCTTGTTAATTACAAAAATTGAAGTCTCTGGTTTACAGCAATCTAAAGGTTGTTTTTGTTTTCCATCGATGCGCTTTACTTTAATCCTTTCTTATATCTTACAACCTCCTTTAAGTCTTTTATCTGTTCTTGTTGGTTAATATCAAGAACCAATGGGATAAGTTTACCAATAGGTTTTGCCACCTCAAATGCCTCTTTTATTTTATTATCGATCCCTAATTCTAAAACCCCTATTCCTGTTTGATCTGTGAAATAAAAACCTGTTTTTATATAGTCCTTCCAAATAGAGAGCCAAAGAATCGTTTTTTTCTTAAAAACTACTTTACACAGCCATGCATTTCCATCTTTGTAAAACTGCCATTGAGGTTCCAGATTAAATTCATCGGTAAAAAGTTTAATTAATTCTTGATAGATAATGAAAAGTTCTTTACCAAGAACGTTTTCCAAAACTTCATTCGAAGGTTCTATTTCTTTCTCTCGAAGAAGTAATGTTTCATTGTTTGATTCCATAATATCTTAATTTTCATTGTATTTCATTTCAACTAATTTTCAGGAGTATAAAAGAACTTAACGATTGCGTGTTTTTTTTGTTTGGGGGATGTGAACTACTTGTTCGTCCACTCGATGTAAATCTACCAAAAGGCAGCGAATTTCCCAAACTCGTCTCAGTCAAGATAAAATAAGCATGTGGTTAGCGGTTGTTATTTATTTGTTCGCCTTCAATCTTTATAAATCTAATGATATTTCCTCTCTTTTGTTTTATCAAGAGTTCTTTAACTTCTCCGCTTTCATTCCTTTCAAAAATGAATTCTCCTAAAAGTAGTTTTGAAGAATTAAATTCGTCAGGTTTACCTTCAATTGGTTTAAGAAGTATTTTCTCAATTGAATTTTCTGCAAACAAAGAATCTTTTTGTTCGTGGATCAGGTAGGTTATTAAAAGCTCCGTATTTAAATATATTCCATTGAAGTCATATAAGCCTTGTTGATAAACCAACTTTGTATTATCCTCTTTTTTTTCGGATTCTTCTCTGAATAACTTCTTGTAATTATTTATTTGTTCTCTAGGTACAGAGTCTTTTACAAACATTTCAGCAACGGAAAATGCGGAGCGCATAATATAATTTGAACCTGAATTGCTCAGTAATACCAACCCAACATTGTGTTCAGGATACAAAATTATTAAATTTCTAAAACCCTGAAATACACCATCGTGCCAGTAACAACTACTTCCTCTTTTCATTAAACCATAAGCGTAAGGCACTTCTTTTCCTGTATTCAGGGTGTCTGTTTCTAGCATTTGAATGATTAATGGATTTTTTCTAGCGTATTCTGACAATAAATATTTTGTCCAGGTAATCATATCGGTAAGGTTAGAGTAAACTGAACCTGTTCCTTGAGGGCTTATGTTATCAGTGGTACGGTTATACCTATGATTTTCATAAAGATATCCGTAAACTCTATTGTTTATCAAGTCTGCACTGCTTCTTTGGAAAACAGTTTCAGTCATGCCAGCTGGCTTAAATACATTTTGGTTTATCCAGTCAAAATAACTCGTGTCAGTCACATTGGTTATTAATTGTCCAAGCAAAACATAATTCGATGAACCATATTGAAATTCACTTCCTGTCTTGAAATTCAGTTTCGATTGGCTTTTAATGATTTTGTAGATGTACTGATGTGTAATAACATCGTTGAAAGTATGCCCTGATGCAAGAAACAGGTAAGGCCATTCCCAAATTCCACTCGTATGATGGATTAAATTTCTAACCTGAATAGAATCCCAAAGTTTATTCTGATTTCGAAGATATTTAGCAATTTCGAAATTTGGATGAACCCTTTTTTCTTTGATTAATTTAGCAATCCCATAACCTGTAAATTGTTTCGATACTGATGCCAAACCAAAAAGAGTTGAGTTAGTAATTGGTATCTTATGCTCTAAGTCTGATAATCCAAAACATTTCTGGTAAACAATCTTTTCCTCCTTTACAACAGCAATTGCACAACCAGGTCTTTCCGACTCATTAAACACAGAATATAGACTATCTATTATTACAGTATAATGTTTAATGGAATTCTGTGCACTTAAACCACTTGTAAGAAGAGAGAAAAGAATCAGTAATTTCAGTTTTGCTATCATTTTCGTGTCATCAAGTATAATAAACGCTAACGGTTTGACGCTTGGCGCCGTGGCGGATTTCGGAGCACAAAACTGTCAAACTGCACAAATGTTTGATTAGAAAACTGAACTTCATTTAACCACTGAACCGCCAATTTCTTAATCCCGCTGTTATGCGATCGTTATTTCTCATTAATTAATATTTGTAAAATAATTTTTTGTTCTTTTTATTTTGCTAAAATTGTCTTTCCCAAGTGTTTTGTAAATATAAATGGCAACAAAAACAAAACCTGTGCTTAGCACCGCAACAATTATTTCTTTTTCAAACATTGAAGAAAAATTATTTAAAAAATGAAAGACCATTACTGGAATGATAAATCCTCTGCTTGAATTGTATATTGAAGTCAAAATTATAGCCCCAACAAAAATTCCAAAGAAAAAACCGATGGCAATTCCTACTGAAAAGTCAAAACGATAAAAGAAAAACGGAAGGTGCCATAATCCCCAAATGACGGTTAAAATAACTGTTGATATCCAAGCAGAAGATTGAGTTTGTAAGTGTGGTAGTAGAAAACCTCTCCAACCAATTTCTTCAAATATTGAATAAGTTAACAATGGAAATAGCCAAATAATGAAAGGGTATATCTCACTCCAATTCAATCTTGCAAAGAGTTCAAAATTATAATAGTCTGATTTTATTAATCTGAAAATTAACAGTCCGATTATGAAAAATAAAATTGGAGAAAGCGTAAGTAGCATAGTTTGTTTGTTTGGAATTTGAAATTTAAGTTTTGATAATAGTTTTCTTATTCCTTGTTTTCCGTAAAATAAATAAGTTGTAATAAAAGCTGCAATTGTAGGACCAGTTGCAGCAAACGAATGGTAAAAGTTCAATTGTCTCTCGTTAATAGTCTCTTTTCTGAAAAGCCAATAAATTCCAAAAGCAATTGTCCAAGTAATACCATAGGCAATGCTTGAATAAACAACTACTTTTTTAATGAGGTCTTTTGTCATGACTATCTATATTCTAATCGTCTATCCTAAAATGCCACTTAACGGCAGTCCGTCCAAAAACCTCCTGAGGCTTACATTTTTTTCATCATTACCCCGCTAAATTAGCACATACGCTGGTTTAATAAAAGTTGTTTTTTCAGTCGCTATGTGAACCGGTTTTTTTTGCTACCTCCAACTTGTTTATATGTGCACTTTTTGGCCTCCGAAAGGTACACAATATTTTTTTTGTTGCGAAAGGTGAAAACATTTTTTACCGGCGATTCTGCTGTGCATTACACATCTGAGCTTTTTCCGGTCTGACCGCATTTTCTGTTTATGCCGGCAAGTGCTTTTTCTTGCTCAACAGACCAGTACTTCGGTTTGTAACGTAATTAAGGCTTTAGGTAATCTGGTGAACCTGCTTGCCGACAACAGCCAGGCCATTACTGAATCTTCACCGAAGGGTCTTCCCGGAAAAAAGCTCAAGTAATAAGCCCTTTTTCTTTTGGGCTTAATACCCGGGTCATCGCAGGAAATTGTCAGCCAGCCACTACCAAATGTCCAAAAATGAAAAACCCCGTAAATCATTGATTTACAGGGTTTGTTGGTACTCCCAAGGGGATTCGAACCCCTGTTACCAGGATGAAAACCTGGCGTCCTGGGCCTGACTAGACGATGGGAGCGGCTCCAAGTTTCGTTTGAGGTGGCAAAATTACACCTTTTTCTGAAATCTGCAAGACGCTTTCCTAAAAAAAATGCTTATTCTTTATCATTGATATTATCTTCCTGAAAATGAAACCCTAAGCGTTTGCCGGTTTTCATCGAGATGGCATCGAGTGTGTTTTTCATTTCGTTCACTGTTACCATTTTTACTGTTTCGTAAGGTGGGGTCAGCAGGTCGAAGTTGATGGTGTACATGATGGCGGCTTCAATGATCTGCTCGGCGCTTTCGTGGGTCATCTCATGTTTGCCAAAGTCGTTGTAGATGAATCCAAGTTCATTCTTTCCTTCAATGAAATAATGGTTTTCCTTGTTGATGAACACCCGGCCAATGAGGTAGCCGATGTCGTTGTAACGGTTGTATTTAAAACTGTCGGACAGGAAGTTGTAAATATTGATGATGCCGCAATACGAGCGGGTGATGTCTTCTTTGACATAAGGTGTACGCATGACGGCATGGTCGCGCGAAAACTCAAAAATATTGGTGTGCATCAGCAGCAGCAGGATATCACCTCCGAACTTAAGCTCGATTTCGAAATCGCCCCGGTAGCGGTTGTCGAAGGCCACATTGCGGTGGCTTTTGATCTCTTCGGCCTTCACGAGGTAATCTTTGGTGAGGTCTTCGATCACACGCTTAAACAAGCGCAGGGTGCCAAAGGTGTTCGCATAGATGTCCTGCTTGAGGGTCGACTTTGAAATCAGCGCCCTGAAAAGCTTGTCGCGTGATGAATCATTTTCCATGGTGGATCGTATTATTCGAAGGTGAACGAAAGCTGGAATACCTTGCTGCCCAAACGGGCAATGCCGTCGCTGTACACGGTGCCGTCACTCACCAGGATATTGGTCAATCCGTAACTCATCTTTGCTTCGATGCCAAATTTGAAATAATTGGTGTAGAAATCAACGCCAGTGCCCAGTTCGGCAGAAAAGTCGTTCTTATTGAGTTTGATGGCAACGTTGTTGTTGTCTTTATTGTTCTTCTTGTTCGAAGCGAGGTCGATGCTGTATTTAACACCGCCCAGCACATATGCGGCAAAATTGTTCAGGCGTTTTGAGCGGTATTTCACTTCGAGTGGGAAATCGACGTAAGTGGATGCCACACTTTTGCGGATGTTGATCAGCTCTTCCTGCCCGCCGCGATAGGTCAGAATGGTGTAATCGAGGTACCTTTCGCCAAAAGCCAGCGACGGGATGAAACGCAGGTCGGCATTGTTGTTCAGCCGCAGGTTGCCCACAATACCGATGGTGAATCCCGGTGTTGGGGTCGAAGTGACATTGTACAGACTCAGTGAGTCGCTGGCAAAATCAGGTCCGGCAGTGGCAGGCCACACCTTCAGTTGATGGTTGTTGATGGGTTTAACGCTGAAAAGCATTTGATTGGCAGCAAGGATAAAGCCAAAATGATAGGCTTCGAGGTCATACTTCTGCAAATTCACTACTTTTTGTCGTTGGGCTATGGCTGCCTCCGAAACGAAAAATGCGGACAATAGTATGAGCAGCGCTCTGGTGATTTGTTTCAAGGGTTTAGGTTTTACGCGATTGTTATACAACAACGGCCATCCGCTGTTTTTATTTCTTAAGGGCAATAAACTCCGTGTCATGTTTGTTGATCACAGCGGCAAATTTAGTGTTTTTCCAATTTATACCCCAAGGCATGACCTTAATGTTCGGCATTGCGCATAATGCTGTTGCCCGATACCTGATAATCTGATCTAATTAGTAAATAGAACTTGGTGTATTTCAGTCAGTTTCTTCAACGAAACATACTGTAAAAAAGGACCAATTGTCAGGGAAAGGAGTCTTAATATTTCTTAATTAACAAATGGTTAACACCAAGCCGAAGCATCAAGGGGTATATTTGTAATCCATTGGGAATAGAAATGAAAAAGGTTGTTTACATACTTCTTAGCCTTTTCATGTTTGTGCTCAGTACTGGTTTTACACTTACCAGGCACTACTGTAGCAGCGAACTGGTCAGTATGGCGGTCGACTCCGTGCCAAAAGCATGCTGTGAAGCCGGTAACTGCTGCCACAACGAGGCCACCTTTATCCACCTTGAGGAAGATTTTGTTGCACCGGCATCGCCAGAAGGGCAACAGGTGCTTGGATTGGATCTTTTATTTGATGCGGTGTCTGTCAGTGTAACAATTGAATCGATTGCCTTGACAAACTTGTTGGTGATTATTCCAAAGTCACCTCCTCCGCCAGAATTGCATACCACCCTGGCTTTATTACAAGCCTATCTGTGTTAGATTTTTGTTGACGTTTATGATTTCGGTGATTGAATAAAAATTATTGACAATCTCCTGATTAAGTCTTATATTGTCGAACAAAATTCAACACGTTCATGCATAAAATTATCAGGTTTTTTCTTGAAAACAGGGTCATCACTTTATTGCTGTTGGTCGTTTTCATCGCAATGGGGACTGTTTACGCTCCGTTCAACTGGCATACCGGACTTTTGCCACGCGATCCGGTCCCTGTCGATGCCATTCCCGACATTGGGGACAACCAGCAGATTGTGGCCACTGAATGGATGGGACGGTCACCTAAAGACATTGAAGATCAGATCACATATCCCCTGACAGCTTCGTTACTAGGAGTGCCCGGTGTGAAAACCATCCGCAGTACTTCAATGTTTGGGATGTCGTTTATTTATGTCATTTTCGAGGACAAGGTCGACTTTTACTGGAGTCGTTCTCGCATACTCGAAAAGTTAAGTTCCTTACCTTCTGGCACCTTGCCTGTTGGTGTGCAGCCTTCTCTGGGACCCGATGCCACTGCACTCGGACAAATATACTGGTACACCCTGGAAGGAAGAAACCCTAAAACCGGGCAACCTGCCGGGGGCTGGGATCCTCAGGAACTCCGTACTATCCAGGATTATTATGTAAAATATGGCCTTGCCGCAGCACGCGGTGTTTCAGAGGTGGCAACAATTGGTGGCTTTGTGAAAGAATATCAGGTTGATATCGACCCCAATGCCATGAAAGCATATGGGGTTACGGTGATGGATATCATGCGCGCGGTGAAACAAAGCAACCTTGATATAGGAGCTGAAACCATTGAACTTAATCAGGTCGAATATGTGATCCGAGGCCTGGGCTACGTAAAACAGCTGGCTGATATTGAACAAGCCGTGGTCAAAGTACGAAACAATGTGCCTGTCAGGGTTTCAGATGTTGCCAGGGTAAATTTTGGCCCGGCCACCCGCAGGGGAGGGCTCGATAAAGATGGTGTTGAGGCTGTTGGCGCTGCCGTAGTGGCTCGTTATGGCTCAAATCCTATGGATGTTATCCGGAACGTAAAGAAAAAGATTGAAGAACTTGCCCCCGGACTTCCCTCACGTGTGCTTGCCGATGGCACAGTTTCAAAGGTCACCATTGTGCCTTTTTACGACCGCACCAGCCTGATAAAGGAAACTATTGGTACATTGGAGTCTGCCTTAACACATGAAATCCTGATTTCGATCATCGTAATCATAATTTTGGTGCTCAACCTTAGGGCATCGCTGCTGATATCAAGCTTATTGCCCATTGCAGTGCTGATGACATTTATACTAATGAAACTAATCGGAGTTGAGGCAAATATCGTTGCCCTGTCGGGGATCGCCATTGCCATTGGGGTTATGGTTGATGTTGGAATCGTTTTTGTTGAAAATATCATCAGACATCTCGAATTGCCTGAGAACCATGATGCCAAAGGGAAGAGCCTGATCCAGGTTATTTACACCGCGACCGTGGAAGTGTCATCAGCGATAACAACAGCACTGAGCACGACCATTGTGAGTTTTCTACCTGTATTTGCCATGCAGGCTGCTGAAGGTAAACTATTCAGACCCTTGGCCTATACCAAGACCTTCGCCCTGCTGGCTTCCTTTGTCCTGGGAATTATTGTTCTGCCTACACTGGCCAATATTTTCTTCTCGGTGAGCTTCGATAAAAAGCGGGTTCACCGCATATTTAACGTCATCCTGATTGCTGCCGGCCTGATATTTGCAATTGCCTGGCGACAGGTCCCGGCCCTGGCACTTGTGTTAATCGGACTCAATAATTTACTGGCTTACCGCTGGTCAGCATGGCGTCACGAAATGCCCAATTACATCAATATTGGCATCACTATCCTGATAGCCGTCTGGTACCTGACCATCGAGTGGCTTCCGCTGGGGGCTTCAAACAGCAATTTCATGAACTATGTCTTTGTAGCCTTGCTCATTGGTTTTGTACTGATAGTCTTGCTGTTGATCGTTCATTTTTATGTACCCATTTTAAGGTGGGCACTTGAGAACAAATGGAAATTCATGGCCCTGCCACTGTTCACCATCTTTTTTGGTTTGCTTGCCTGGCAGGGGGCGCACCGAATTTTCGCCTTCGTGCCTGAATCAGTGCAATTAACTGAAAGTTGGAAGTCTTTTGACCGGATTTTCCCAGGTACGGGCAAGGAGTTCATGCCGGCCCTCGATGAGGGTTCATTCCTGCTGATGCCCACAAGTATGCCGCACAGTGGCATTGAAAAAAACCAGGAATATGTCGAGTTGCTTGACAAGCGCTTGTCGACAATACCCGAGGTTGAACTGGCCGTTGGCAAATGGGGCCGTATCAATTCGGCTCTCGACCCGGCACCGGTGCAGATGTTCGAAAACACAATCAATTACAGTTCTGAATATATGCTCGATGAAAACGGCCACCGAATGACATTCAGGGTGGATGAGGAGGGCCGCTTTATGCTGAATGATGGCACGACCTACGCTCAGGGCACCGATGCGTTGCGCAAAATCCAAAAGGAAGCGTTGATCGTAGACGAAGATGGTGAATATTTCAGGCAGTGGAGACCACATATCAAATCACCTGATGACATCTGGAATGAAATTGTGAAAGTGACCAACATTCCCGGCTTGACTTCGGCACCCAAGCTACAGCCTATTCAAACACGCCTGGTGATGCTTTCTACCGGCATGAGGGCGCCCATGGGCCTTAAGGTGTTTGGTCCCGACCTTGAAACCATCGAAAAGGCTGGGATCGAGCTGGAATCAGTGTTAAAAGAAATACCATCCATCCAATCCTCATCGGTGTTTTATGACAGGGCTGTTGGCGCACCATATATTGAGATAAAGTTGAATAGGGAAGCTTTGGCCCGTTACGGAATGACCATTGAAGAGGTTCAGGACATCCTGCAGGTTGCCGTCGGAGGGATGAGCCTGACAAGTACCGTGGAAGGGCGTGAACGATTTCCTATCCGGGTGCGATACGCCCGTGAACTGCGGAGCTCGCCCGAAGAGCTGAATCATATCCTGGTGCCAACGATGACCGGCACCCAGGTGCCTCTTGGCGAACTGGCTACAATTAGTTATACCCGCGGCCCTCAAATGATCCGAAGCGAAAACACCTTCCTGAATGGTTATGTCATTTTCGATAAGGTGCCTGGAAAAGCGGAAGTTGATGTGGTGGAAGAAGCACAAAAATACCTGCAGGCAAAAACAGATGCCCGTGAACTCATACTGCCTGCAGGCGTAAGTTACATATTTGCTGGCAATTATGAACAACAGATCAGGGCTACAAAACGCCTGGCCATTGTGATCCCCATCAGCCTTATCCTCGTTTTTCTGTTGTTGTATTTTCAGTTTAAAACCATTACCGCTTCTTCAATTCATTTTTCAGGTGTGTTTGTTGCTTTCGCGGGTGGATTTATCATGCTGTGGCTATACAGCCAGCCCTGGTTTTTGAATTTCTCGGTTGCAGGTGTCGGTATGCGCCACCTGTTTCAAATTCATACCATTAACCTGAGTGTAGCAGTCTGGGTGGGCTTTATTGCCTTGTTTGGTATTGCCACCGACGATGGTGTGATCATGGGGACATACATCCACCAGGTTTTTGAGGAACAGAAACCATCAACAGTGCATGAGGTAAGGGAAGCCGTCATTACAGCCGGACACAAACGTGTTCGCCCCGCCATGATGACAGCTGCTGTTGCCATCATCGCCTTGCTGCCTGTCCTCTCATCTACTGGAAAAGGCTCTGATATCATGGTCCCAATGGCCATCCCCACCTTTGGTGGCATGATCATTCAAATCATGACAATGTTTGTTGTGCCAATACTACAATGTTTCTGGCGCGAAGGAGCAGTAAAGAAGGAACAAAAAAATAACCCTATAGTTATTGTATAAGCCCATGAAAACAACTCAAAAGATATTGCTGATTATCTGTCTGATAATTGCCAGTCGCACAGGCATCGCTCAGCCAGTTAGCCTTCAGTTGGATTCCAGCCTGAAAGTGGCTTCACAACAAAACCCTGCCCTGATGTCAGCCTACAACCAATACCTGGCTGCGCTCGAGAAGGTTCCTCAGGTTGGTGGCCTGCCCGACCCACAAGCCTCTTTGGGATTTTTCCTGCAACCAATGGAGTTGCTTGGCGGCAATCAGCTGGCCAATATTGGACTGATGCAGATGTTGCCCTGGTTTGGTAGCCTGAGTGCTGCAAAAGACGAAGCCAGCCTGATGGCAAAGGCCAGATACAATGTGTTTTATGCCATGAAGGCTGACCTTGATTTTCAGGTGAAATCGAACTGGTATAACTTAATGAAGACTGACCTTGAAATCAAGCTGGTTGAGGAAAATATCAGGTGGTTAATCTCTCTTGAAAAACTAACACTGACGAAATTTCAGGCACCATCTGAAAACAATGGAAATATGCCAGGCAAGGACCTAAATAATGCCCCAATGAACAGCGGTATGCCATCAGCTGGCAAAACAAACGCGGGAATGCCGGGCATGAACGGAACCGGGCCAGGCACAGGGTCCACCTTGAGCGGGAGTAGCGCTGGCAGCGGAATGTCGTTGGTGATGAGCACTCCATCCCCGGGACTTCAAAATGTGTTGCGGGTGAAGATGGAACTGCTTGAGCAACAAGACCGGCTGGCACTGCTCATCGACGAACGCAAAACATCAGAAGCAGCTTTCAACCTATTGTTGAACAGGTCATCAGATCTTCCGGTTGTAATAACCGATTCACTGATGAAAGTGCCTTTTGAGGTGAATGCTGTGTCAGACAGTATCATGGCGAATAGTCCCATGCTATCAATGCTCGAAAACGAGCGGCAATCATATGCCATGATGGAGCAAAAGGCCAGAAAAATGGGTCTTCCTATGCTGGGTGTTGGGCTTAATTATATGCTCATTCAGAAACGGGAAGGAAATTTGTCTATGATGAATGGCAATGATATGTTTATGCCAATGCTATCTGTGAGCATACCTGTTTACCGCAATAAAAATCAGGCGATGGTCAAGGAGGCCCGGCTGATGCAGCTCAGCAGTTCATATCAGTTAGATGATACCAGGAATCAATTGCTCTTGTCGTACAGGCAAATGATTGAAAACCTGAATGATGCTGAACGTAGAATTGCATTATACAAAGAACAGGAAGCCCTTGCCCGCAAAACAACTGAACTTTTGTTATCAGGTTTCACCACAAATGGTAATGGCTATGAGGAGGTTCTCAGGATGCAGTTAAAGGTACTTGAGTATGGGTTTAAGCACGTCGAAGCCATTTCCGACTACAATACATCAGTTGCTCTGGGCGAGAAACTGATGGGAATGGTCAGTTGGTAAATGAAAGAAAAAATTATAAAACACAAGAAAATGAAGAAGATAACGAATTTATGTAAAAGCCTCGTGCTTGTTGTTCTGATAGCCGGAGGGATACTCGCAGGCTATTGGATTGGTAATTCAAACCAAACTGCCCGAAAAGAGATCACTGCCCCGGAGTCAGTCGCAGAGGTTCATCAACATGAGGGCGAATCGGCTGTCGAAATATGGACCTGTGCCATGCATCCCCAGATTAAAATGGATAAACCCGGTCAATGCCCCATTTGTGGCATGGAGCTGATTCCATTGCAAAAATCAGATACTGAGATCGACGAACAGGCCATACAGCTAAGCGAGTCAGCCATCAAACTTGCCGAGGTTAAGACCGTGGTGGTAAAAAAGGCGAATGCCACAAAAGAACTTCGGTTGTATGGTAAAATTCAGGTGAGTGAAAACCTGCTCCAAACACAGACTGCTCATGTATCGGGCAGGATTGAACAACTATTGATCAACATAACCGGCGAGTCGGTTAAAAAGGGTCAGCTCATTGCCAAGGTCTATTCGCCCGAACTCATTAATGCACAAAAAGAGCTCATTGAAGCGGGCGCTATGGCATCGGAATATCCCATGATTGTTGAAGCTGCACGTGAAAAACTCAGGAACATGAAAGTCAGTGAAGAGCAAATACGAACAATTGAACAGACAGCCAAAGTTATTCAATTGTTCGACATTTACGCCAACACTTCAGGGGTTGTCGTATCACTCAAAGTGAATGTTGGCGATTATATCAACAAAGGCAGTGTGTTGTTCGAAGTGGCGGAGTTATCGCGTATATGGGCAGTTTTCGATGCCTATGAAACTGACCTTCCATGGATCAGCACCGGGCAGCTTCTCAGGTTTTCTATCCAGGCCGTGCCGGGCACTGAGTTTACAGGGAATGTAAGTTTCATTGACCCGGTTATCGACCCAATAAACCGCACAGCCGCAGTAAGGGTAGAGGTGGAAAATCAGGGATTAATACTTAAGCCAGGGATGTTTGCCGATGGCATTGTTCAATCCACCACAAAAAGTAGCGATAAACTGCTGATTCCGCGCTCGGCTGTATTATGGACAGGTACGCGCTCAGTGGTGTATGTTCGCCTTCCCAATACGGTAAAACCAACCTTTAAAATGCGTGAAATCGTGCTGGGTGCATCAATGGGTGACGCATTTGTCGTGCTGAACGGCCTGAACGAAGGTGATGAAATCGTTCAACATGGGACCTTCAGTGTTGATGCCGCTGCACAACTGGCTGGTAAAACAAGTATGATGAACCCTGAAGGAAAAGAGGTGATGTCTGGCAGTATGGCAGGAATGGACATGGGAGAATCACAGGAATTGCAACATGCACAGCAGCCGGTGAAAGATACAGCGGTACATGCCATGATCAGGGTATATGGAAACTGTGAACAATGCAAAGACAGAATTGAAGGCGCTGTCAGGAAACTCGTTGGTGTGATGACGGCAAACTGGGATGAGAATAGCAAAATGCTGCACCTCAACTATATGCCTGAGAAAACAAGTACTGACGCTGTTGAAAGGGCCATTGCTGCTGTCGGCCACGATACGGAACATTACACAGCTAAGGATAGTACTTATGCTGGTTTGCCCGAATGCTGCCAGTATGATCGCCGACAAAAATAACCTTGACGCGATAAATTGTTAATTTCATACAATGAAAACACTAAAAATTTTGCTCGTTTTTTCGACAGTACTGATCGCCCCGGCATCATGTCGGAAAAACCAGGATCCTTTCCCAATGGCTTCTCAATATATTGACCAGATTATCGGAAAATATAAGGGTAGCTATACACTTGAAGGTCAATCAACACAGTATACTGCTTATGGTGAGATCGGTTCTGAGGGAGGCGGACTAATAAGCATCCATTGCTATGGCAGGGTGCTGGATACAACCTTTGTAATGCAGGTGTATTTCGATAATGACAGCATAATGCTGTGCAATATTGGCAATGACTTTAACCATACATATTGGCATCAGTACGGTATGCACCACAGCAATCACTATCGTGGAACCAGCAACGAATGGATGCGCCATATGATGGATGAACACCAGACCACAGACCGGCACTTTGGAAGCATTGATATGGTACACAATACCTTTGATTACCGCTTCGAACATGTGGTCAGTAACCCCGATGAGACCATTGTGTTTCACGGCCAGAGATAATAAACCACTGAATGTATGAATGTTGTAAAATAATGTTTAATTTTGTTAACGATAAAATATAAAAATCATGAAACTAAAAATGATCTGTTTGCTGAGCATTTTCGTCCTGGGAACAATGGGTGTTTTTGCAGGCAACAAAACCGAAAAATTCAAGGTGTATGGCAATTGCGGCATGTGTGAAAAGCGCATCGAAAAGGCAGCAAAAGCCATTGATGGCGTCGCCTCAGCCGACTGGAACAAGGGCACAAAAATGATGGAGGTTACATTTGATGAGACCAAAACTGACCTTGACAAGATTCAGCAGGCCATTGCCAAAGCCGGCCACGACACCGAAGGTTTTGAGGCTGATGCAAAGACCTATGATGCATTACCAGATTGCTGCCATTACGACCGCAAGGAGGTGCAGGAAGTGAAGAAAGTGGAACCACCGCATCAACATTAATTGTCAAAATGTACGATTCAGCCTGGTTGGGATGTTTTCCTGACCGGGTTTTTTTTTGCTGCCGAAGCATGAAAAAATTGATAAAAAGTCAGGTTAAGAACCGACTACCTTTTGTGTGCAACGTAAATGGTAGCTACGCCAAAGCTGCGCCGATCCTGTCTTGCCTGGATAAATCCGGCTTTTTCAAGCCTGTCGAGGAACAACTTCCCATCGGGAAACTGCCCGACCGACTCAGGGAGGTAGGTGTAAGCACTGTCGTCCTGCGAGATTATTCTCCCCAGCCTGGGCAGAATAAACCGAAAATAGAAACTGTAGAGCTGTTTTACCGGGAAAGCAGTAGGTTTCGAAAACTCCAGCACCACGATCATGCCGCCAAGCCTGATGACACGGTGCATCTCTGAAAGTCCCCTGTCGAGGTCTTCGAAATTCCGCACACCGAAAGCCACCATGGCCACATCGAAACTGTTGTCGGAAAAAGGCAGCTTTTCTGAGTCGGCAAGCCGGAGACTGATCTGGTTTTCCAGGCCTTTGGCTTTGAGTTTTTGTTGACCGATGTCGAGCATGCCCTGGGCGATGTCGATGCCAGTGATGCGGGCTTTGCTTTTTTTTGCGAGTTCAATGGCCAGGTCGCCGGTACCTGTGGCCACATCAAGAATCGTTTTTGGGTTTTCGCGCCTGATGATCCGGGCCACCCGCCTCCGCCACAGGTAATCAATGCCTGCCGAAAGAAAGTGATTCAGGAAATCGTATTTGCCGGCAATGTTGTTAAACATTGTCCTGACATTTTCTTTTTTACCCTGTTTGTTAGTCATGCGATAGCTTAAGCGTGTGTGTTTACCAATAGCTTTAACACTTCCTGAAGCAATTTGTTTTTATCAACCGGCACAACACCCACTTCTTCGCACACCAGACCGCCGGCAAGATTCGAAATTGCAGCTATATATTTGGGTTGCTGTCCGAGTGCCAGGCACAGCGATGCCACACTGATGACTGTGTCGCCCGCACCTGAAACATCAGCGATATTGCGCAAAAATGCAGGAACATGATGAAGTTGATTGCTGTTGGCCACATTGGTGCGCATAAATACACCACGTTCCGAAAGCGTCAGCAGGATCATGTCGGCATGCAGCTTTTCCTGAAGCACCGCCATGGCATGTGCTGTTTGCACTTCGGATCCGGCATCAAACTGGATGTCGAGCCCTTCTTTGAGTTCTTTCAGGTTAGGTTTGAACAAGGTGCAATGTTTATAGGCCAGGAAGTTTTTCTTCTTTGGATCAACCACCAGGGGGATGTTTATTTCACGGGCCAACCTGATAGTGTTAGTGATTAACCACTTGGTAATGACACCTTTGTTGTAATCCTGAAAAATAATCACATCAATTTTTTCTCCATGAAGGATGCCTTCAATCAGTTTCCAAAGCCGCTTCTGGTCTTTTGTGCTCAGGTCGTTGGTCACTTCTTCATCAACACGCAGCATCTGAGTCTTATTGCCGATGACGCGGTACTTTGTGGTCGTAGGCCTGTCGCTGCATTGCAGTATCCCATGTTTTGGAAGCTGATGCTGATCGAGGATTTCGAAAAACTCTTTCCCTTTCTGATCAGGGCCGATAGCAGCACACAGGATGGCCTCAGCGCCAAGCGATTTGATGTTGAGCGCCACATTGGCCGCGCCTCCAAGGCGATTGACCCTGTCCTGAACAGCAACAACAGGCACCGGTGCTTCGGGCGAAATGCGATCGACTTTGCCAAACAGGTAGGCATCGACCATGACGTCGCCGATAATCAAAACCCTTAATTTGCTGAAATCTTCAAATGTTTTCAGGGCGCTTTCTGCTGTCAGCATGCTGGAGTGTTTTTTGTTGGTACAAAAATAACAATAAAGGCGCAATGAAAGAAATTTATGAACACCGGCTTCCACGCTATCGCTTTTCGGGAAGTGTCGGCCAATAGAGGTTTCAGGATATTCCTGAAAATGAAAACTAATGTAACTGTGCGAGGGCCAGCTTAATCCGTTCAGCGGCTTTTAAAATCTGGTCTTCGCTTGTTGCATAAGAGAATCGTATGCAGTTGTCGCTGCCAAAGGCATCACCGCTAACCAGGGCCACATGGGCTTTGTCGAGCAGATAGAGGCACAGATCGTAGCTGTTTTTTACGTTGCATACGCCATCGCTTTTGCCATAGAAGAAGCTCACATCGGGGAACATATAAAATGCACCGTCGGGTTTGTTTGGGATGAACCCTTCGATTTGGCTGAGTGCAGTAAACAACAGGTCGCGCCTTTTTCTGAACTGATTGATCATGTCATTCAGTTCGTGACAGTTTCCGGGATCCGTCTTGATGGCTTCCAGGGCTGCAGCCTGTGAAATGGTGCAGCTTCCTGAAGTATATTGTCCCTGAAAGGTGTTGCATGCGTCGGCAATAAACTGTGGTGCAGCCATATAGCCCACGCGCCAACCTGTCATCGCAAAGCCTTTCGAAAGCCCGTTGATAAGTATTACCCGCTCAAAGACCTCGGGAAACTGAGCGATGCTTTCGTGCTTGCCGTCGAAGCGGATAAACTCGTAAATCTCGTCGGAGATGATGTAAACATGCGGATGCCTGGCAAACACACTGGCAAGTGCTTGCAATTCAGCTTTGTTGTAAACCGAACCACTGGGATTACAGGGCGAACTGAATATGAATGCCTTGGTTTTGCTTGTAATGGCATCCTCCAGCTGAGCGGCACTGATTTTAAAGTCCTGGTCAACCGTGGTTGAGATGAAGCGTGGCACACCACCGGCCATTTTAACCATTTCAGGATAGGAAACCCAGAAAGGAGCAGGAATAACCACTTCGTCACCATCGTTCAGCAGGCAGAAAAATGCGTTGGCAATCGACTGCTTGGCCCCATTGGAAACGATGATTTGCGAAGCTTTGTAACTGAGCTGGTTGTCGCGCAGCAATTTCTCGGAAATTGCTTTCCGTAACTCGGGAATTCCCGGGACGGGCGGATAATGCGTAAGGTTATTGTCGATGGCCTTGCGGGCAGCATTTTTCACTGCTTCGGGTGTATTAAAGTCAGGTTCACCAATGCTCAATGTGATCACATCAATACCCTTTTCTTTCAACTCACGACTCTTGCGTGTCATTTCCAGGGTGGCCGATTCGCTCATCGCCCTGACGCGGGCAGATAAAATTTGGTCTTCGTTCACGACGGTTTATTTTTTTAGCTAGCAAATGTAAGGATAATGTTGTGAATGAATAAACAGGACAGGACATTTTAGAATGATTATAAGCTTGAGCCGTTGGTATCAGTGCATTTCGTGTAAGTGAGGGCGGGCTTTCACGATAATGCCATAACCAGTATCTTTGCAGAAAAGAAATAGCACCAATGGAAGTAATCAGCGAATTCATCAAACTCACAATACCGGCACTGCTTGTCCTGCTGCTGGCGTTTTTCATGATCAGGTCGCTCCTGAAATCGAACCGTGATCACCTTGCACTTTTTCTCGAACAGATTAAACATGAGCAGTATAAGTTTGCCCATGAAAAGAAACTCAATGCCCAGAAGATGATTTTGCCGGTGAAATTGCAGGCCTACGAAAGACTGGTGTTGTTTCTCGAGCGCATACAGCCTTCGGGTTTGGTGACCAGGCTCATGGATGTTTCGCTGAGTGCCCGGCAGTTTCAGGCTTTGCTCATTCGAACGGTACGCGAAGAGTTTGAACATAACCTGTCGCAGCAGTTGTATATTTCACCTGTGGCCTGGCAACTGGTGAAGGCTGCCCGTGAAGAAGTGGTGCAGGCTGTGAACCTGGCCGGTTCAGGACTCGACAATAACGCAAATGCCGCGGCATTGGCCCAGCTGATTATCACAACACGGGTAAAAATGATCGACGAAGCCATCGCCCGGCTAAAGGAAGAAATAGGGGAATTTGCCTGAACGGATCTAAAAACAAAAGCCGCCCCGTTGTGAACGAGACGGCTTTTGTTTTTGCACAGATTCAATTCACTGCACACAGGGCCGAAATCCGGCTGGCGCTTGAATTTCATTGCATTTGCCGGCCATCATGTGTTTGAACTTGCTACGTTTAATTAATGTTAACAAATGTTAAACAAAAGCAAATTCGTGAAATTTTTTTAAGCCGGATCATATTCTTTCAGGCTTTCCATCAGCTTTTTGCGGCTATAGAAAATACGGCTTTTCACGGTTCCGATGGTAAGTCCTAAGTCGTCAGCAATTTCTTTGTACTTGTAACCATCGTTGTACATATCAAATGCACGGCGAAAATCTTTGTCAAGTGCGTCGATGCCAGCCTGTAGCTCTTTTGCCGCCATCATCGACTCCGGGCTAAAATGCCTTTCTTCAACATAGCTGTTCAGGAAATACAGGTTGTCAGTCTGATCAATGATCGTTTTTGCCTTTTTGTTGCGGCGGTAGTTGTTGATGAAGATGTTCTTCATGATGGTGTAAACCCAGGCTTTCAGGTTGCTGTTGTTCACAAATTTATCACGGTAAATCAGTGCTTTCACATAGGTTTCTTGTGTAAGGTCCTTGGCATCGTCTTCGTTGCCTGTGAGCTGCCTTGCAAAAACCTCCATGTATTTCTGCAGGCTGGTGAGCTGGTAATTGAATTCTATGGCTGTCATGATTTGAATCTAGGTTGTTTAAGTAATTTTCGACAAAGTTAAACAATTCGCAAACTTTGTCAAGACTTTATTTAGATTAATTAAAAATAAAGTTTTTAATTAATTCATATTCAAATCAATGCAAGCACGTTAATTTATTGTTAACGGAATTTTCTTCAACGGAGGTAATAGTACTGAAAATAATAAGAAGTTGAAAAACAGGAGTTTAAAAATTCAGTATTGACTGCTTGAAAACCTTTGCTGAGGCAGTCAGCGTAACATTCGCCGGTAAGCTGCATTTCAGTGTTGCTGCCTGCATGCCGGAGACATAAATCTGCTGCGCGCTGAAATGCGCTGCAAGCTGATCAATATAGGCCTTCATCTCGGGTTGCGCTATTGCAGAGATGAAATAAGTCGCAAACATATCGGGCTTAACAGTTTCGGCAACAGAGAATAAATCGCTTATCGGTACATTTTGTCCGAGGTAGTACACCTTGAAGCCATGTTTTTTACCAATATAATAATAGGTGAGTAGGCCAATTTCATGTAATTCCCATTCAGGCAAAAACAGCATGATCTTTTTGGCATTTGGATCGGTCACTGCCGGCAGGCTGTCAACAGCCACACACAGTTTCATGCGGATCAGGTTCGAAATGAAATGTTCCTGGGCCGGGTTGATGGCTCCTGTTTGCCAAAGAATGCCTATTTTTTCGAAGAAAGGGTAAATGGCATAATACAGGGTGTCTTCGAAGCCAATTTTAATGATGAGGTTGTTCAGGATTTTATCAAATCGTTCCTCATTCAGTTCAATCATGGCCACAACAAGGCTTTCGATCTGACTTTGATAGTCCGACTCGGGCCGTACAACATCCATGATCTTCTGATTGAGCTGTTTCAGGCTCAGGTCAGCGATCAGCGAAATTTTCATGCCGTGCCTGTTGAGAATTGAAATATTCAACAGTTTTTTTAAGTCTTCGTCGCAATAAGAACGGATGTTAGAGTCTGACCGACAGGGATCAACAATATTATAGCGCTTTTCCCATATCCGGAGGGTATGGGCCTTAATGCCGGTGAGCCTTTCGAGGTCTTTAATGGAGTATGAGGACATAAAACAGCTTGATCATTTATCTACCATAGAAACAACTCATTGTCGAAATTGTTTGATAAACCAAAAACTCCACTGGACCGATCTTCCCTAAATGTAGTATTTTCGTGCAAAAATAATCAATTGCATCAACCTTCAACCTTTCGGATTGCAGTTATTGGAACAGGCCAGGTTGCTAATCATCTGGCAACAGCCTGGTACAATGCCGGACAGCACATCGTTGCGGTGTGTGGGCGGAACCGCCCAAAAGCTGAGCAATTGGCGAAGTTGACCGAAGCAGCTGTATGCACTGATTTCACACACATTGATGCAATTGATGCCGATGTTTACCTCATTGCTGTTGCCGATGATGCCATCAGCGGGGTTGTTGAGCAGCTGCCTTATCTGCGAGGGCTTGTTGCACACACAAGTGCCTTTGCTGAGATGAAGGTGCTGGATAAGTTCGGCCAGAAAGGCGTTATTTATCCCTTGCAGACATTTTCTGAAAGCCGACAGCTCGACTACAGACGAATTCCTTTCTTTATTGAAGGCAGTTCAGCCGAACAGCGCGAAGTGATGGCAGCACTCGCTTCCTGTCTTTCTGATGTGGTTATCCCGGCCGATGTCAACATGCGCCGTAAGTATCACCTTGCGGCAGTGTTTGCCTGCAACTTCAGTAACCATATGTTTAGCATAGCCGAAGAGCTGCTCAGCGATGCGGGCTTGTCGTTCGAACTGCTGAAGCCCCTGATTATTGAAACTGCCGCCAAAGCCACCGATATGAAGCCAAAGGATGCGCAAACAGGTCCGGCAAAACGAAACGACAAACAGACGATGAGTGCCCACCTGCATATGCTGAATATGATTCCATCTTACCAGGATTTGTATCGGCAACTTTCTCAGTTAATCCATCAATTTCACACAAAAAAGAACCATGAGTAACTACAAGGCACTGCTGACGGCAGTGAACACGTTTATTTTCGACTATGATGGCGTTATGACAAATGGCGTAATTGTGCTAAACAACGATGGTGAGCCATTGCGCACCGCCAATGTTAAGGATGGCTATGCACTGCAGTTGCTGATGAAGCTTGGCTACAATGTGGCTATCATCTCGGGTGGCTATTCGCCCAGCATGAAATCGCGCTTCGAGGCATTGAATATCAAGGATGTTTATCTTGGTGTGTCAGACAAGCTTCAGGTTTTGACCAATTATATGAATGAAAAACAGATTGAAGCAAGGCAGATCGTCTATATGGGTGACGACATTCCTGATTATAAAGCCATGCTGCAGGTAGGCGTACCTGTTTGCCCAGCCGATGCCACCGAGGAAATCAAATCAATCAGTGTGTATATTTCGCACCTGGGAGGAGGTGAAGGTTGTGTGCGCGACATCATTGAACAGGTGCTCAAGGTGCAGGGAAAATGGATGAACGACCTCGCACATCACTGGTAAACACAGTACAACATGAAGGCATACCTTAAACTTATCCGCTGGCAGAATTTGCTCATTATGGGAGCGACCATGTTCCTTGTGCGCTATTATTTGATCCGACAGCCATTGCTGCTAGCCGGCGCTGACCTGGTTGTTTCACCACTCAATTTTGGAATGCTCGTCATGGCCATGCTGCTCATCGGTGCAGCAGGTTATGTAATCAATGATGTTTTTGATATGGACATCGACAGCCTTAATAAAGCAGGAGGGCAAACAGTGGGTGTAAGTGTATCGGTGAAATCCGCTAAAAACATGTATTGGATATTTAATGGGCTGGCTATGATTATCGGGGCTTACCTGGGTTACCTGGTACACAACTGGCAATTTACCATCATACTGGCCATGGTCGCTGGTCTTTTGTGGTTTTATTCGGAACGGTATAAGCGCCAGGTGTTGGTAGGGAATCTGGTTGTGGCGTTCATTGCTGCTGCCGGAATCATTATTGTGTGGTTACTTGAATTTTTCTACCTGCGCTCGGAAACGACAACCTTCGTCGAGGTGGCCGGAGTCATGCCATTGATGTCGGGCCTGGTGTTTGCCTATGCCCTGTTTGCCTTTCTGAGCACCTTTGCCAGGGAAGTTGTAAAGGACCTTCAGGATATGCCGGGTGATACCCGTTTCGGTTGTCGCACCCTGCCTGTGGTTTTTGGCGAAACGGCTTCCCGGAACTTTGGTATTGGCTTGCTGGCCATACTTGTTGTCATGATCGGGTTTTGGCAATATGTGCTTTTCATCCGCCAGATGCACACAGCAACCTGTGTGCTGCTGATTGCAGATGCCTTGGGCATTGCAGCATTGATACGCCTGGCTCTTTCTTCAACACCCGCACATTACAAGCAGGTTTCATCATTAATCAAATTGTTGATGCTGGCTGGCTTGGTATCCATTGTATTCCTTCAATCGAAATAAGAATGCTCAACATCAGTGATTATCAGGTCATACTCGCCTCGAAATCGCCCAGACGGCAGCAACTGCTAGAAGGAATGGATATCGCATTTGAAGTGATGACCAAGGACGTTGACGAATCGTTCGAACTGAGCCATGGCTTAAGTCCTGAACAAATCGCACTGATGCTGGCCGAACGCAAAGCCCGGGCTTTTTCTGCGAAAGAGCTGCCTGAAAATTTTCTGTTGATCACAGCAGATACCATTGTTGTTATTGATGGGGAAATACTGAACAAGCCTGCCGGTAAACCTGAAGCCATTGACATGATCTGTAAGCTTTCGGGACGACAACACCGGGTTATCACAGCAGTGTGTTTAAGGACTCAATGGCAGATAAAAAGCTTTTTTGAATACTCAGACGTGATGTTTGCGTCATTGAGTGAGCGTGAAATTGCATGGTACGTTGAAAAGTATGCACCTTTGGACAAAGCTGGGGCATATGGCATACAGGAATGGATTGGTTACGTCGGAATCGCCTCAGTAACCGGATCATTTTTCAATGTGATGGGACTACCTACACATCGGCTGTATGAGGAATTGAAAATGTTTGAAAAAAACAAAGCGCAATGAAAAAAATCACTTTCAATAAATTAATTAAACGCATCCTGACCTACTTTTTTCAGGGTTTGTTGTTTATCGCACCAGTAACCATCACTTTCTGGGCAATATTTGTGACCTTTAACTACATCGACGGGCTCCTTATCGACCTGATTGATAAACTCCTCGGGCGGCATATTCCGGGACTCGGGCTGGTAGTATTGCTCACGACAATCACCTGCATTGGTGTTTTGGGTTCTACCCTGGTGTTTAAACCTCTGTTGCTTTATCTCGACAGCCTTTTAGTTAAGGCCCCGCTAATAAAAATCATCTATACCTCGGTTAAAGACCTTGTTTCGGCCTTCGTTGGTCAGAAAAAACGCTTTAATGAGCCGGTATTGGTTAAAGTGGGCAAAGGTGCTGATTTGGAAAAAATTGGGTTCATCACCAACAAAGACCTTTCATTTTTAGGCATACCCGAATCGAAGGTTGCCGTATATTTGCCACATTCTTACGCCTGGTCAGGTAATTTGTTTATCGTCCCTGTTGAAAATGTCAAGCCCCTTGACGCTTCCGCAACGGACGTGATGAAATTTATCATCTCGGCCGGAGTGACTAACCTTGAACAACACAATGACTAAAACAGAGAACAAACCCACCATACTCATTACCAACGACGATGGTTTTCATGCAGCTGGTCTGCGTAAGCTCATCAGCCTGATGCGTAAGTTTGGAAAAGTTATTGTGGTGGCCGGCGAGCAATCCATGTCGGGCATGGGACATGCCATCACAATAAAGACGCCATTGCGTGTTAAAACAATTTGTAAAGAAGCAGATTACGAGGAATACGTTTGCAACGGAACCCCTGTCGACTGTGTTAAACTGGGCGAACAGGTTGTCATCGGTGGCAAGCCTGATTTGCTGGTTTCAGGGATAAATCATGGGTCAAATGCCTCTGTCAATGTGATCTATTCCGGGACCATGGCAGCTGTAATAGAAGCCTGCATTGACGGGATTCCGGCCATTGGCTTCAGCTTGTGCGACTATAGCCACAACGCGGATTTTAGTCATGTTGATGCCTGGATCGAAGCCGTTGTGTCGAAAGTGCTTCAGCATGGACTGGAACAAGGTGTTTGCCTGAATGTAAATATCCCGGCCTACAGCCCTGAGCCGGTGAAAGGAATAAAGGTATGCCGCCAGGCCAACGCGCGCTGGGTTGAAGAGTTTGATTCGCGTCAGGATCCGCGCGGTGTTGATTATCATTGGTTAACGGGAAAATTTGAGAATAGCGACCTAGCAGAAGATACTGACCAATGGGCACTGGACCATAATTACGCTTCGCTCGTTCCTGTTCACTTTGACCTGACAGCCTACAAAGCCATGGAGTCAGTGTCGAAATGGGGACTGTAATGATTTAAATCTATCAGATATTGGGGTGTTTACAGAAAGAATACTAGGTTTTATAAAACAACTGATAACAATATGTTAAAGCGCGATCACCTGTTATTTGGCTTGCTACTTGGGGCTGTTTTTGCCCTGATTACTTATGGCTTGTTATTACTGATAAGTATTGTCATTCCATCATCGCAGCCTTATTTTGCAAATCCGCGCACCATATACCTGCTTGCCTGTATCCCTAACCTTGTGTTTATGAGGTTGTACCTGGTCAAGTGGAAGCTTGATAAAACAGGACAGGGTATCTTGTTGTTTACCTTTTTAGCTGTTTTGTTGGTTTTTGTACTTAATAAGTAATTGCAGGACAATTAATTCCTCAAGAAGCAAGCCCCAGGACATCCAACAATTGTTGTAACCCGATGATGCAGCAATATGCACGCTTAACCGCAGATAGTATTTGTATTTGTGAATCCGATGCCGAATTTGTCTTTCTGACTATCTTTATCGCATGAAATATTACATCATAGCCGGAGAGGCCTCCGGTGACCTGCACGCATCAAACCTGATCAGGGAAATTAAAATGCTTGACCAACAGGCCAATATCAGGGCCTGGGGAGGCGACCTGATGCAGGAGCAAGGTGCCGTGATCGTTAAGCATTACCGCGATTTGGCTTTTATGGGTTTTGCTGAAGTAATACTCAACCTCAATACCATCGTGAAAAACATGGCCTTTTGCAAAAAAGACCTGATGGCCTTTCGTCCGGACGTGCTCATCCTTATTGACTACCCTGGCTTCAACCTAAGGATAGCCGAATATGCACACACACAAGGCATTAAGGTTGTTTACTACATATCGCCACAGGTTTGGGCATGGAAGAAAGGCCGGGTGAAAACGATCCGCAAAGTGGTTGACAAGATGTTGGTTATCCTTCCTTTCGAAAAGGAATTTTACAGTCAAAATGGCCTCGAAGTGGTATTTGTGGGCCACCCTTTGCTGGATGCACTTGCTTTACGGACAAATATTGATGAACAGGCATTCAGACAAATAAATAAGCTATCGGACAAACCCATTATTGCCATGCTTCCCGGAAGCCGTAAACAGGAATTGAAACTTATGCTCAGCGAGATGCTGAAGATGATCGCGCATTTTCCATCCTATCAGTTTGTTGTTGCGGGAGCTCCTTCCATCAACCACGAAATATATGAAGGCCTCGTAGGAAAGCATCAGGCAGCGGTTGTTTATGGACAAACCTATGACCTTTTGCGCCATGCGAAAGCAGCCATGGTGACTTCAGGGACTGCAACCCTTGAAACAGCCTTGCTGGGCACACCTGAGGTTGTTTGCTACAAAGGCAACATGATTAGCTATGAAATTGCCAGGCGCCTTGTTCATGTGAAATACATTTCGCTGGTCAACCTGATCATGGACAGGGAAGTTGTAAAAGAGTTGATTCAGGATGAATTGGCAGTTGGTAATTTGCAAAAAGAACTTGCTTCATTACTGACTGATGACAATAAACTGGCCCGCCTTAAAGCAGATTATCAGGAGTTAACATTGAAGTTGGGTGGGGTTGGTGCTTCAGCCAATGCAGCCGCTGAAATCTTCAGGATGCTCAGTTAACTGGCCATTTTTTTAAGAAAATAACGGTCATATTTTTGTAATAGCCAGATTTCGGGCTATTTGCTTGGAATTTTTGTAATAGCAGCGTATATTTACCATTCAATTTCTGGCTTCATGCTGATCAACCTGCAGAAATATCCATTTTTGCGGTTACTCATTCCCCTCTGTGTTGGTATTGCCTTCGAAGAAATGGCTAATGAGTGGCTTTCTGTTACCTGGCAATGGCTGCTGGTTGTTGTGTTGTGTGCCTTCTTATTCCTCCTGACAACAATTAAAACGACATATTCCTGGCGTTGGATGTTTGGTTCTGTTATCAGCCTTTTCATGTTTATTTATGGTATATCATACACCCATCAGCGTAGGGCAGACAGCAAAACTGATAACATCATCTACCGGACAGGGAATTATTCACTTGCAAGGTTAATTGAACCACCTGAGATAAAAGTGGCGACTACCAGATTATTGCTTGAGTTAATGGCTGGCAGTGATGAAGCTGGCGCCTATCAGATCTCAGGTAAAGTGCTGGCTTATACCGAAAACTCACTGCGGAGTTCAGGTTTGCATTATGGCGACATAATTCTGATCGGAAAGTTGCCCGAGCCAGTTCCGCTTCCGCCAAATCCAGATCAGTTCAATTACCACAACTATTTGAAACGTAAAGGAATATACCATCAAATGCTGGTACGCGAAAATGATTGGATTAAAACGGGTGACAGTAAAACGAATTTCATTTATTTGTTTGCCTATCGGTTGCGAAGCAAGCTCTTGCAGGTTCTTAACGAAAATGGCCTTCATGGCGATGAGCATGCCGTAGCATCAGCGATATTGTTGGGTTATGATGATAACCTGCCAAAAGACCTGCGAAAAGGTTATGTCGCTGCCGGTGCGATGCATATTTTGTGTGTTTCAGGGCTGCACGTAGGGATTGTTTTCCTGATTTTCGATTTTCTGCTTGGATTTCTTAAGCGAGGCATTATTGGAAAAACAGCAAAAACCTTGTTGTTGCTGTCCGCAGTTTGGGGTTACGCGCTGATAACCGGTCTTGCACCTTCAGTTATGCGCGCAGCATTAATGATATCATTTGTGCTCATTGGAAGGTTGATCCGGCGTAAAGGGAATGTAATTAACTCCCTGGCTGCTTCTGCTTTTGTGTTGTTGCTCATTCAGCCAATGAACCTGTTTCATCTTGGATTTCAACTTTCTTACAGCGCTGTCCTGGGTATCGTTTTGTTCTATAAACCTATTGCTGACCTGTGGTATATCAAGCAAAAAATCCTGCGCTATTTCTGGGAAATTACCGCAGTATCGTTTGCTGCACAAATCGGCACAGCCCCATTAGCGGTTTTTTATTTTAATCAGTTTCCGGTCTATTTCTGGTTAAGCAATCTGGTCCTTGTGCCTTTGTCATTCCTGGTCATTGTTTTTGGTATGGCAGTGCTTGGTTTGTCGTTTATTCCTTTTCTTGCCAAGTTGGCCGGAGTGCTGACTTCAGGCATGCTTTACATATTGAATTCAACAGTATTATGGGTAGAGCGTCTCCCCGGATCAACTTTACAGCACTTAACATTGGGTCTGACCGAGGTAATGCTGATTTATTCAATTGTGCTAATACTGCTTTTCATGTTTCAGCCAGGGCAGAAAAAAACACTGCTGCCATTGACTGTTGTTTTTGTGTTGTTGTTCTCATCAGTTGCCTTGAGATCTGTTCAACACGAACGACAGTTGAAGCTTGTTGTATTCAGCTTAAAAGGAAAGAGTTTAATCGATTTCATTCATGGACGAGAGCATGTGGTATTGGCAGATTCATTGGTTATGGCTGATGAATCTGTTATAGGATATAATGTGGCTTCGTTCTGGACAAACAATGGCCTGGTAAATCCAAATACCCTGCTTAGTGGCTCAGATTCCCTGGCGAGTCATGCTTTTTTACGTAAACAGGGTGATTTGATGTGGTTTTGTGGTAAACTTGTTGCTTTGTGTCAGAAAGAAAGTTTTTTGAATGACGGTTTTTTAGCAGAGCACTCAGGAGTTACACCTGAGGTGGTTATTGTGTCAGGAAATGTACCTGAAAACTTAGGAAAACTACAACAACGCTTTCAACTCAAAACATTGGTTCTTGACGGTAATATTCCACCCTGGCATCGGAAAAAGTGGCAGGAATCAGCTGTAAAAGCAGGGATAACCTTTCACGATGTGTTGCAACAAGGAGCTTTTGTGCTGGATATGAACGCTCCACAAAAAAAATCAGGAAAGTAAATTATTGTTGTAGTTTTTGAAAATTGATTTATCTTTGCCGCAGATTTGCTGACAACAGCAAGGCGTTCGTTGAAAAGGGCTTTTATTAGGTAATACACGTATCTTGTATTCGCGTCAAAACCGAGACGGGTTCGAATCCTGACAGAAGTTCATAAAAATATTGGTTCGGTAGTTCAGTTGGTTAGAATACGTGCCTGTCATCTCGCCCTGAGGCGAGACGGGTTCGAATCCTGACAGAAGTTCATAAAAATATTGGTTCGGTAGTTCAGTTGGTTAGAATACGTGCCTGTCACGCACGGGGTCGCGGGTTCGAGTCCCGTCCGGACCGCTTAGAAAGGTCGCCTCACAAGAAAGGCGGCCTTTTTTCATTATGTATTACACTTACATTATTTTCTCGATCACAAAAAGGCTGTATTACAAAGGAATAAGCAGCGACCTGGAGAAGCGTCTTGCAGAACACAACGCTGACAAGAGCCGGTATACGTCGGGAAAAGGGCCATGGCAATTGGTTTATTTCAGGGAATTTGAAACAAAAAAAGCAGCCCTTATCGAGGAGCGAAGGCTTAAACGCTTGAATCATGAAGCCCTGGAGAGGTTGATAAACAGCGGACGATAGTGCCTGTCATCTCGCCTAGGGGCGAGACGGGTTCGGGTCCTCTCGTCCTGAGACGAGACTTAGAAAGGTCGCCTCACAAGAAAGGCGGCCTTTTTTCATTATGTATTACACTTACATTATTTTCTCGATCACAAAAAAGCTGTATTACAAAGGAATAAGCAGCGACCTGGAGAAGCGTCTTGCAGAACACAACGCTGACAAGAGCCGGTATATCAACTTCCAATTGATGCCAAAAAACTGTTAATAAAGGGCAACTCCAAACCCATTCAACCTAAGATAATGGTTGAACAGACTCTTTACTATATGTTTGTTGTTAACCTGGTAAATTGTTATTTTCCGGCTTTCTTTTCCAATTCATCAAGACGGTCATTGGCTGAATGCACCATTAATGTAACACGCACGAAAGGACCAGCGAGCAAGAACAACCCAATAGAAGTAAGCAGCCCTAGCAAGTTGAAACTCATGATATTCATCACAATACCGACAATCCCAACCAATGCTGCAACGATGCCACCGGGAACCCCCAGCGGGCACCTCAATTTTTTCTTTTCTTCCATTTTTCTTTGATTTTTAAGAATTAGAATTTCTCCAGTATATCAATTAATTGCGCCTTTTCAGGCACACTTTTAAAGACAATCTGATTGTCGATGAGTAAGGCAGGTACGGCATAAATGCCCAGTTTCATCGTTTTTATCATCCCCCGGGGAGAGTTAGCAAGGCTCATTCTCAGGATAAACTTATTGCCAAACTGTGGTAGCACATCCTTAAGCAGTTGTTTAAATACACGGCAATTCGGACAACTAAGGGTATAATACATTTCAATAACGATCGGTTCTTTTTCTTCCATGGGCAAGGGTTAAAATGTCAACATAAGGCATAATCACGCATCACTTGATTGGCATTTTTCATGTGCAATAATAGTCATTTTTGTGCAGAAATGAAGCCAAATGAAATGCGAATGTCCGGCAATGTTTCAGGTCAAACACTTTCGTGGTTTTCCTAATTTTCTTATTACAATACTGCTTATCGGGGTGGTTATTTTACTTCATAAAGTGCTTCACGCAACGGTTTTAATCGTGTGTCACTGATGTAATCATCATAGTCCATCAGCTTGTCGATCATGCCATTGGGTCCGATTTCAATGATGCGGTTACACACAGTTTGAATAAACTCATGGTCATGCGACGACAGCAATATGTTTCCTTTGAATTTGATCAGGGTATTATTAAATGCCTGAATCGACTCAAGGTCAAGGTGATTTGTGGGTGTATCGAGCATCATCACATTGGCATTTCGGGTCATCATACGGGCAATCATGCACCGAACCTTCTCACCTCCTGAAAGCACATTTGCTTTTTTGTAAATTTCTTCACCAGAAAAGAGCATTTTGCCCAGAAAACCGCGCAAATATACCTCAGTTGTGTCGTCAGAAAATTGTGCAAGCCAGTCAGATAAGGTAATATCTGCCTGAAACAAATGATCGTATTCGGCTGGCAAATAGGCTTTTAATATGGTTTGTCCCCAGATGAAACTACCACTGTCAGGCTGGTCGTGTCCTTTCAAAATCTCAAACAGGCTGGTCATGGCCCTGGTGTCGCGCGACAGAAAAACAATTTTATCATCTTTCTGCATCGAAAAACTCAATTTACTGAAAAGCATATTCCCACCAACAGACTTACTCAGGTTCTCAACTTCAAGGATGCTATTACCTGGTTCGCGTTCAGGAGTGAAGATGATGCCGGGATATTTGCGAGTGGAAGGCCTGATTTCCTCAATATTTAGTTTCTCAATCATCTTTTTCCGGCTGGTTGTCTGGCGCGATTTGGATGCATTTGCACTAAAACGTGCAATAAACTCCAGCAATTCCTTTTTGCGTTCTTCGGCCTTTTTATTCTGATTAAGTAGTTGTCTCAGTGCAAGTTGGCTCGATTCATACCAGAAAGTATAGTTACCTGAGAACAACTGTACCCGGCTGAAGTCAATATCGACAATATGCGTGCATATGGAATCCAGGAAGTGCCTGTCATGGGACACAACAAGTACGGTGTTGTCGAATTCGGAAAGGTAATTTTCGAGCCAGTTGACTGACTCAAGATCAAGGTCGTTGGTAGGCTCATCAAGCAATAGATTTTCAGGTTTACCAAACAAGGCCTGGGCAAGCAGTACCTTTACTTTTTCCTTGCCGCTAAGCTCCTCCATGAGCTTATTGTGCAGTGGTTCTTTCACTCCCAGGCCACTCAACAAACTGGCTGCATCACTTTCGGCATTCCAGCCGTTCATCTCAGCAAACAACCCTTCGAGTTCTGATGCCTTATGGCCGTCTGCATCAGTGAAGTCTGTTTTTGCATACAGGATTTCACGCTCACTCATCACTGTCCACAGTTTTTCGTGCCCCATCAGCACTGTTGTGAGTACCGTGCAATGATTAAATTCGGAGTGATTCTGCCGAAGCACCGATAGCCGCTCTCCTGAACCCAGGGTCACACTGCCGCGGGTGCTTTCAACATCTCCGGAGAGGATCTTCAGAAAGGTTGATTTTCCGGCACCGTTGGCACCGATAATGCCATAACAGTTGCCAGCCATGAACTTCATATGCACGTCCTGAAATAAAATACGTTTCCCGAATTGTATGGCCAGGTTCGAAACGGTAATCATCTGGTGTTGTGTTTAATTTAGAAACTTAGGTCAAAGTGACCAAAAAGGGGTGCAAAGGTAAGTTTAATATGTTAGGTTTCACCAGCTAATTCGTAACAAGCATAAAATGAGTAATATGTACGTCATTTTATTGAATTTGAATACGAATTTGTTGCATTTTATCTGGAATGGTGATGAAAATTAGGTTTGACATTTAACCCAACACTACATTTTATGCAGTTCGCATTTTAATAAACTTTAACCACCGGTAACAGACGCCTGAATGTACTAGCGAAAAGAGCTTTCTTATTTGTGCGAGGCAATTCTTTTCGCAGAAGCCTGCTCGTGGCATGCAGGCATATGCTAATTTGTATACTTTTGTGGCCAATTATTCTCTAACCAACACACCTTTATGAAACCCAGTTTACTATTGTTAAGCTTGATATTGTTGAGTATGTATGGATTACAGGCTCAGGAAATTGCAGCTCCGACCAAAGCAACAGAATACGGCGTCATTGCGGCACCAACACTGGTTCCCAGTATTGCTCAGCAAATAAAAGACGGCACCTTCGTTGGTGTTGATCCAAACCAGGAAGTGCGTCCCGGCCCGCCTAAGCGCCGTGGAGCAAATAAAACAGTTCCTGGCAAAGGACTTCCAGTGGGAAACGATGCACTTGTTCAGCATCCTGATGATTTTATGCGTTTCCCCGGAAAAGCACCCAGTCTGGTGTTCAATGCCAATGTTTCGCAGTACACGCCTTCAGATCCAACAGGTGCAGTAGGTCCGAATCATTTTGTGGGTGCATGGAATATTGGCTTCCGTATCTTCGACAAACAGGGAAATCCACTCACACCAGCAGCTTCACTTTCAACACTTTTCCCAGGCAATGCCATTGGCGACCCCATTGTGTTGTACGATGCTGCTGCCGACAGATTTGTTATTACTGAGTTTGACGACAGTCCGAACGGATTCAATGTAGCTGTTTGCCAGGGTTCTGACCCCGTGAACGATGGTTGGTACATTTATACCACCGGATTTGGAACAGGAAGCTTTCCTGATTACACCAAGTTTTCAGTTTGGTCTGATGGCTATTATGTAACAGCCAATATCAGCCAGTCAAACAGGATTTTTGTTGTTCAGCGCGACCAGATGCTTCTGGGAAATCCATCACAATTTGTGGGCTTGCCACTTCCGGGTATCAGCACTTCAGGATTTTACAGCCCACAGGTGTTTCATGTAACCGACGACAACCTGCCAGCATCCGGCAACGCTTCGGTGGTTTATCTGCAGGACGATGCCTGGAGCGGAGTGACCACTGATCACCTGAAAATATGGACCATCAATGTCGACTGGACCAATACAGCTAACTCAACCATTTCAGCTGCACAGCAAGTAATAACCACTCCTTTTATCTCTGTTTTCGACGGGGGATCCTTCTCAAACCGACCACAGCCTTCAGGACCGGATCAGGATGTGCTTCAGGCTACCATCATGAACCAGTCGCAATACCGCAAATTCAGCGACCACAATTCAGTCCTCGTGAATTTTGTTGTTGACACCGATGGATCCTCAGGTGAACTGGCCGGAATCCGTTGGTTTGAGTTGCGTCAGCCAACCGACGGCGAGCCTTGGGAAATTTATCAGGAAGGAACGTATACCTCGCCTAACAATGGCAAGGACGCCTTTTCGGGCAGCATGGCCATGGACGCCCAGGGAAATATCGGTATGGGATATACGACAGTGAGTACCCAGGAAAAAATAGCAATTTACTATACGGGAAGGTATGCCAATGATCCGCTTGGATTGATGACCATCGATGAAACCCTGATTGCTCAGAGCACTACCAACAACCCCTCGAACCGCCTGGCCGACTATGTTCACCTCACGGTTGATCCATCGAACGACAAGACCTTCTGGCACATTGCAGAATTTTTCGTGAGCAACAACAGAACCGACGTTGTTGGCGTGTTTCAGATTGCTCCGGACCTGACCAGTGATGTGGGCGTGGTGAGCATTGATGCACCGGTTGATGGCTCCCTTAATAGCACTGAACTGGTGACCATTACTGTATTTAACTTTGGACAGACAGAGCAGAGCGATATTCCGGTCAGCTATCAGGTTGATAATGGTACCGTTGTTAATGAAGTTGTTCCGGGACCGATTCCTTCAGCCAGTTCGGTGCAATATACATTTACAGCTACAGCCGACCTTGGAATTGAAGGACAGGTGTATACCATCACAGCTGCTACCAGCCTCGATGGAGACGAGTGGCTACAAAACGATACTACTGTTAAACAGGTAACCAATTTATTCCAGAACGACCTTGCGGTTACCGCAATCATTCGTCCTGTTTCAGGCACCGGTCTTACTGCCTCCGAAATTGTTGAAGTTACTGTGAGTAATTATGGTGCAGCAGATCAGGCTGATTTTGAAGTGTCGTACGACCTTGATGGCCTGGCCACAGCAGAGGTTGTTGCAGGACCACTGCCTTCTGGCGGATCCCTGAATTATGCCTTTACTGCTACCGGCGACTTCTCAGCCATCGGTTCCTATAACCTGAAGGCCTATACTTCACTTGCCGGTGATGCACACCCGGAAAATGATACCACTTCAGTTGTTGTTGTTAAAAACACCTGCGAGCCGTCATCTGACTGTTCTTACGGCGATGGCTTCAGTCAGGTAAAGCTCGGAACCTTCGACAATGTTACTGATTGTTCACCAGGTGGGTATGGTAATTATCTGGATATTTCAACAGAGTTGGAACGCAACGAAACGTATGAACTTACAGTAACCACCAACTATGGCGATCAATTCGTCAGGGTCTGGATTGATTTTAATGATAATTATGTGTACGAAGTAGATGAACTGGTTGTGGACAATGTTGAAATTGCCAATGGTCAAACGGAAGGCAGCTACACAGTGAACATTCCCATCGCTATTCCAGAGGATGCTCTGTTAGGTGCTCATAATTTGCGTGCCAAATCGAATTGGAATGCCCTTGTTCCTGATGATGCCTGTGAAGGCACAAGCTATGGCGAAACTGAAGATTACACAGTAATCATTACCTTGTATACCGGAATCGAAACGGCTATCCAGGATGCTTCAGATCTCATTATTAGCCCCATCGGTAACCAGCTTTACAGGGTGTCGCTGAAAACAAAAGATGTGAGTGAAACCTTGATTTTCAATCTGTTCAACATGGTCGGACAAAAGTTAGTTGAAAACCGCATCGATCAGACCGGCGGAACATATGAATACGAACTGGATATGGCCTATGCAAAGCCCGGTGTGTATATCGTCAGGGTTGGAAATACACAGTTTGGTAAGGTAAAACGCCTTGTTATTCAATAGCCCAACAAGTCCTGACAAACCAACTTAACAAATCGCCTGTGCATGATTTCATGCACAGGCGACTCTTTTTATACTGATCTGAGTGATCAAAGGTCCTTGCCGAAAATCCGGTATCGCTTATGCACCCTGCCTCCGATACGCTCGTATTCGGCCCGCATGCGGTCATTATTTTCGAGGATCAGGTGGCTGTCAATCAACTGCATATGCGCTTCGTGGGCTGATTCAAGAATTTTTATGGCCAACAATGCGTCCAGTCCTTTTCCCCGGTGGTTTTCGCGGATGGCACCTAACAACATGGTGAGCATGCGTGTGCGCTTTGCTTCCCGCAAGATGTGATACCACCCAACAGGCCAGAGCCTTCCTTTGGCCTTGCGAATGCCTTCACTCAGCTCAGGCATGCTGATCAGGAAGGCAATAGGAATATTGTCTGCCAAAGTGATGACCTTAATAAATTTAGGGTTGAGCACCGGAATATACCTTTCGGCAAATTCATTCATTTCGGCCTCCGTGAGCGGAATAAACCCGTAAATATGGCTGTAAGCCTCATTGATAAGGTTAAAAATCGGAACGATCCAGGGCCTGAGTTGGTTTTGGCGGGTGAATTCATGGAGAATATAATTGCCATTGCGTATAACCCGTTCACAGGTCTTTTGCAGATAGGCTGGAATGGTCTCAGGGATATCCACCTTGTAAGAAACCAAATCAATTTCTTTGGTGTATCCTGCGCTTTCTACCATCAGCCTAAGCCACGGAAAATTGTAATTGGTTGCAATCACCACGCGTTCATCAAAGCCTTCGATCAGCAAGCCCTGTGGATCTTTGTCGGAAAAACACAGTGGCCCAACGAGCCGGGCCATACCCTTTTCGTGCGCCCATTGCTCAACAAAATCAAGCAGGGCCTTTGCAATTGACGAATCCTCTTCACATTCCAGAAAGCAAAAGCGGGCGTTGTTCTCCTGATGACTTTTATTGTAGGCCGGGTTTATGATGCCCATGATCCTGCCCACAATGCGCCCTTGTGCATTCCCGGCCAATGCAAGTATGGTATCAGTGGAAGCAAAAGATTTGTTTTTCGCAGGATCGAAAAACATAAACTCATCCTGATACAGCGGATGCACCCACTGAGGATGATGCCTGTGAATTTGTTCCGGTAGATAGATGAATTGTTTCAATTCATGTCTGCCGTTCACCCTGTAAACTTTGACTGGCATAAGACCACCTTGATGATATTCAGTGCAAGGTATAAAATATATACAATCAACCTGATTTGTCATATAGTTTATTGATCCCTGGTCCATGTTGAAACTTACGCGTTAAAATTCCACCTAGTGGGTAAGGTATTGAAACCAAAGTCAATGTGATTGCACTGATTGCACAGATGGTTTCAGCTTTCTCATCAATGACCTCACTTTGGTGGTAGACATTTTCGGCGTACTTTTGCAGAAAAATTTGATGCATGAGTCTGAAGAAAGAGATTGGCCGCCGCAGAACCTTTGCCATCATCAGCCACCCTGATGCCGGAAAAACGACCTTAACTGAGAAATTGTTGCTTTACGGAGGCGCTATCCAAATTGCCGGTGCTGTAAAATCAAATAAAATTAAAAAGACGGCCACTTCTGACTGGATGGAAATTGAACGCCAGCGTGGTATTTCAGTGGCTACATCGGTCATGGGATTTGAATACAACGACCTGATGATCAATATTCTTGATACGCCTGGTCACCAGGATTTTGCCGAGGACACCTTTAGGACACTCACTGCTGTGGATAGTGTGATCGTGGTAATTGATGTGGCCAAAGGCGTTGAGCCGCAGACGGAAAAGTTGGTAAAGGTTTGCCGGATGCGCAAAACACCCATCATCGTGTTTATCAACAAACTGGACCGCCCCGGAAAAGACGCCTTCGACCTGCTCGACGAGATAGAAAAGAAACTGGAACTAAAAGTGACGCCTTTGAGCTGGCCCATTAATATGGGACAATATTTCAAGGGCGTTTACAATATTTTCGAACGAAGCCTTTACCTGTTCGAACCCAATAAACAACGTGTGGAAGAGGGAGTTGCTTTCAGCGATTTGGCCAATCCGGAACTTAAACAATACATCGGCAATGATGCTGAAACCCTGCGCGAAGAGTTGCATCTTGCCCAGGGTGTTTACCCTGATTTCAGGGTTGAACAGTACTTATCTGGGGAGATTTGTCCTGTTTTTTTTGGCAGCGCACTGAACAACTTCGGGGTGAAAGAGCTGCTCGATTGTTTCATTCAGATTGCCCCGACGCCTATCGGACGCGAAACTGAAGAAAGGCATATTGACCCACAGGAAGAGCCCCTTTCCGGATTTGTATTTAAAATACACGCCAATATGGATCCCAATCACCGCGACCGCATTGCCTTTATGCGGGTGGTTTCGGGCAGGTTCGAACGCAATAAGCCATACCATCATGTGCGGCTTAACCGAAAGCTGAAGTTTTCGAACCCGACGGCTTTTATGGCCCAGAAGAAATCCATCGTTGATGAAGCATTTCCGGGAGATATCGTGGGTTTGTATGATGCCGGAAACTTTAAAATCGGCGACACCATGACAGAAGGCGAAATCCTGCACTTTAAAGGCATACCCAGCTTCTCGCCTGAACAATTCAGGTATGTTGAAAATGCCGACCCGCTGAAATCGAAACAACTTGCAAAAGGCCTTGAGCAACTTACGGATGAAGGTGTGGCACAGCTGTTTACGGGGAGGGCCACTGGCCGGAAAATCGTGGGTACAGTAGGCGCACTTCAGTTTGAGGTCATTCAATACCGGCTTTTACATGAGTATGGTGCCAGTTGCCGTTATGAGCCCATCACACTCTACAAAACAGCCTGGATTACAAGCGACAACAAAGCCATGCTCGACGATTTCAAATTGAGAAAAGCATCGTACCTGGCCTACGACAAGGAAAAGCGGGATGTGTTCCTGGCTGACTCACCCTATGCACTCCAAACAGCGCAAGAGAAATACCCTGATATCCGCTTTCACTTCACTTCGGAGTTTTAGCCGAAATTGATGCAACAAATCCTGTCTTTCTGGTGTCTAATGTCAGTATAAAGGCTATTTTTGCCTTTTGCCTTTCATTGTTTAACCTAACGCAATATTTTCAACGATGAGAAAATGGATTTTACGTAGCCTGTTTTTAGCAGCATGTGTAATTGCTGTTTCGTCCTTGCAGTCACAAACCAGGCACAGTGATGCCGAATTACGGAACACACCTTACTGGGTAGATATGATGCAGCAGCAGGATGTCAATTTCTATGATGTTCAGCATGCCTTTAACCTTTACTGGGAAAACAGGGTAATCACAAGGGGATCGGGCTGGAAGCCATTCAAACGTTGGGAATACTGGATGGGTCAGCGCATTAATCCTGATGGTACCTTGCCAGCCCCTGACAGGGATATGAATGCCTATCAGGCTTATTTCGGCAATAAAAACAACAAGGAATTATTTGGCGACTGGACACCACTCGGACCTTTTACCGTTCCTTCCGGATACAACGGTTACCGCGGACTTGGGCGCATTGCTTCCATCGCATTTCACCCGACCGATCCAAACACAATTTATGTTGGAGCTCCCGCCGGAGGACTTTGGGTGACCACTGATCACGGCGAAAATTGGGAAACACATACTGACATCCTGCCCACACTTGGCGTTTCATCTATCGCCATTGACTACACCAATCCCGATGTAATCTATATCGGAACCGGCGACCGCGATGCCGGTGATGCGCCCGGCCTTGGTGTTTGGAAAAGCACCGATAACGGCTTGACCTTTGCAGCATCAAACACAGGAATGGGAAATACCACTGTTGGCCGATTGCTGATGCACCCGACAGATCCATCCTTCATCCTGGCTGCAACAGCCAACGGTATGTATAAAACCACCAATGGAGGTGAATCTTGGACTAGGACAATTAACGGCAACTTCAAAGACGTAGTGTTTAAGCCCAATGACGCTTCCATCGTCTACGCTGCTGCAGGAGGCAATTTCTACCGTTCGACGGATGCAGGTGATAACTTTACCCTGGTCAACAATGGTCTTCCGGGAGGCGCACGTGCTGTAATTGCTGTAACACCGGCTGATCCGGAAATTGTTTATTTCTTTATCACCAATTCAGATTCTTTCAAAGGGTTATACCGCTCAACTGATGCTGGTCTTACTTTCACAACCCGCTCAACAAGTCCTAACATCATGAGCTGGGACTGCGCTGGAGGGAGTGGCGGACAAGCATGGTACGATCTCGATATGGCTGCCGATCCTACCAACAGCAATGTAATTTTCGGTGGCGGAGTGAATAATTTCAAATCTTCAAACGGCGGGCAGACATGGGCCATCAGCTCACACTGGTGGGGCGACTGCGGTGTTCCTGCAGTTCACGCCGACCTGCATGTGCTCGAATATAACCCCGTCAATGGCAGGCTTTATGCCGGCAACGACGGTGGAATTTACTGGACCGACAACGGTGGATTAAACTGGACTGAGTTTACAAATGGCCTTGTCATAAGCCAGGCATACAAAATTGGCCAGAGCCTGACACAACGCGATTATGTGATCAACGGATACCAGGATAACGGCACATCAACCTTTACCGGCTCAAACTGGGTCGCCGTTTATGGCGGTGACGGCATGGAGTGCGCCATTGACCCGACAGATCACCGTTACAGCTATGCTACTGTGTATTATGGTGAAATTTTCAGGTTGTTCAACAACAACAACCAGGGAAGAATTGCCGGTCAGGGATCAAATGGCATTACCGAAGGTGGTGCCTGGGTTACTCCATTTGTCATTGACCACGAAAATCCAAATGTAATGTTTGTCGGATACAACAATGTGTGGAGAAGCACAAACATCAAGGCAGGCAACACCTCACTCGTGAGCTGGACACAGATTTCGACAATGAGCTCCAGCAATATGAATGTGCTGGCACAATCTCGTGCCAACCTCGAGGTGCTCTATGCAGCCAGTGGCAACCGCTTATACCGTTCCGATAACGTAAAAGATGATGCTGTAAACTGGACCAACCTTACTGCAACATTGCCTGTTACAAATAGCATTACTGCTATCGAAACAAGCCCTATTGATGAAAACATTGTATACATCGCCCAACAAAACAGGATCTACAAATCACTGGATAAAGGAACTACCTGGCAGAATATTACAGGAACCCTTCCTGATGTTAACTTCAATACCATCGCATATTACCGCAACAGCAGCGAAGGCCTGTACCTTGGAACAGATATCGGTATTTTTTACCGCGATGCCAGCATGAATGATTGGATTGCTTATTCCGACGGTTTTCCTGCAAGCGGAAGGGTGACAGAAATTGAAATTTATTACGATCCTGCTGATGCTGCAAACGACTTGCTCAGGGCTGGCACCTATGGCCGTGGCTTGTGGAGCTCACCGCCCTATTTTGGCACACTTCAGGCCGATTTCGAAGCATCGACCACGACACCTTCAGCAGGTTGCGGAATTAACTTTACTGACCTTACAGCCGGTGTTCCGTACACCTGGGAATGGACATTTGAGGGTGCTACACCTTCAAGCTCAACCGACAAGGATCCACAAAATATCAGTTATCCACAGGAAGGTACCTACACTGTTTCACTCACAGTGACCAATCCAATCGGGTCTGACACTAAAACTGTCGAAAACTACATCACCGTTGGCCCGGCTGTTGCCCCGGCTGTTGCTTTTGAAGCTTCAGAACGCAATGGTTGCTCTGGCCTTGCCGTAAAGTTTACCGACCTCACCGAAAACTGTCCTGATGCCTGGTTGTGGTCCTTTGCACCAAACACGGTCAGCTTTGTAAACGGCACTACAGCCGAATCGCAGCATCCCGAGGTTGTTTTCAACGATAACGTGGCATACGATGTTACCCTGACGGCAACCAACCAGGTCGGATCAGCGTCAGAAACCTACGAAAAGTACATCACCGTGGGCGGTCTCGCCATTCCATTTGTTGAAGACTTCGAATCAGGAACACCTGAAGCTACCGGATGGATCATTGAAAATCCGGACAATGGCCGCACCTGGGAAAGCAAGGTGCTGACTGATGGAAAACAAACGGTGTGGATGAATTTTTTCAACTATACCAATATGACAGCTAGGGACAATATGGTTAGTATCGTATTGAACTTTAGTACGTTTGATCAGGTGTTTCTCGGTTTTGATTATGCTTATGCTACAAGGTATACCCAAAAAGACTCGCTCATCGTGAGCCTTTCATCCGATTGTGGCCAGACCTGGGAACGCGTGTATGCCAACGGACCTGATGGAGCAGGTGCCTTCGAAACTGCCCCGGCAACCACTACCTTCTTTGAGCCTGCTGATGATGCCTCATGGTGTACAGGAAACGAAAACATCAGTTGTCCGATCATCGACCTTTCGGCGTGGGCCGGAATGGCCAATATCAAGCTGAGGTTCGAATCCTACAACAATTTCGGCAATAACCTGTACCTCGATAATATTGAAGTGAGCAGCACCGTAGGCTTGATTTCAGGAAATGCCGGCGAAGCATTGCTTTCAGTCTTCCCGAACCCTGCAAACAGCGAACTGAATATCAATGTGGCAAAAAACCTGATCGGAAAAGCTTACCAGGTAACCGATATCAGCGGCCGTGTTGTGCTGAATGGTAAACTGGACAGCACACTTACCACAATCAAATCGGACAACCTTGATAAAGGAACTTACTTGCTTCACCTCAACGGGAGCCAGTTGCCACCTGTAAAAATTATCATACTGCATTAATAACCATCAACATAACCGACTAAATAACCCATGAGGATAACCGCATCATTCATACTATTGTTTCAGCTTGCAATAATGCAGGTAGCTGTTTCGCAACAGCTGGTAGAAAAAACCCAGGGAACTTCTGAGTTTTCAGTTACCAAATCTTTCAGCGAAATAAAGGCCAATGCCGACTACTATGAGCCATATCAGGCCAGGGAATTTAAAAAACCCAACCCGGTGGTCTATCATCCCGAATTTGAAATAAATCCAAAAGAGGTTGTTTTCATGGAAAACCTGCAGTCCGCACCGGTGATAAAAACCAACCGTGAGGTTTCGCCCATGCCCGACACCACTTTTCTTGGACTTTACGATTCAGGGAATTCTATTCCACCCGATGTGAACGGTGCCCCGGGTCCTGACCACCTGATGGTGACACTGAATACGGAAGTGAGAATTCAGGATAGGGTAGGTAATGCACTGTCGACTATGTCGTTGGGTATGTTTTGGAACGACCTTCCCGGTGGCAGCACCTTCGATCCAAAAATACTGTATGATGCACACGAAAACAGGTGGATTTTTGTAACCTGCTCGAGCAGCGAGGTGGGGAGTTCACGCTTGTATCTTGGTGTGACAGAAAGCTCGGACCCGACTGGCGTATGGCACCTGTATTCTTTCATAACCGACCCTCAGAGCATCACCTGGTTCGATTATCCCAGCATGGGCTTCAACGACAAGTGGATAGCCGTGGGTGGCAATATGTTTGGCGGTGATTTTTACAGCACCATGTGGGTATTCGACAAGCATGCCATGTATGATGGTGTTGCATCCGTGCCCTACACCCGCTTTGCGACCAACCAGGGATTTACCCTTGTGCCTGCCATCACCTTCGACCAAACTGAAGAAAACATGTACATCGTTTCATCGGCCAACTCGAACCAGGGCGGCAATGGCTACATCAGCCTGTTTAAAGTCACCGGTCCAACTGCAAGTCCTTCGTTCAGCAAGGTAGGCGATATTGGCACACCAAACCCATGGGCTGGTTCAGCCGGCAACAATGGCGACTTTTTACCTCAACTGGGCTCCTCACAGAAAATCAATTCGGTGGATCACCGCATGGAAAATGTGATTTTCAGAAATGGAAAAATATGGGCTGTTCATCATGTTTTTCTGCCTGCCAACAACCCGCAACGCACAGCCGTGCAATGGTGGGAACTTAGTCCGGCCGGAGAAATTCTGCAAAGGGGCCGGATCGATGATCCCAGCAACCTGATGTCGTATGCCTTTCCGACGATCGCAGTAAATGACTTTGAAGATATCACTATCGGTCATGGCAGTTTTTCGTCACAGCAGTATGCCAGTGCCGCGTATTCGTTCAGGTTCCATAACGATGAGCCCAACACTATGCGTGACCCATATACCTATAAAAACGGACTGGCATCCTACTACAAGACATTTGGTGGGGGACGGAATCGCTGGGGCGACTATACTGCCACCATGCTTGATCCGATCAACGGTAAAGATTTCTGGGTGCTCCAGGAATATGCCGAGCTGCCTTCCGGAGGCGACCGCTGGGCCACTCAATGGGCGCGCATCAGAACACCATTTGCGCCTCAATCTGATTTTGAAGCAAACGAAGTGCTGATTCCACTTGGCGAAAACATCCGGTTCACAGACCTATCGGAGGGCGTGCCACAACAATGGGAATGGAATTTTGAAGGTGCCGAACCTGCACAGTCGAACGAACAATTTCCAAGCGGAATTACATACAATACCGAAGGAACCTTTGGTGTCAGCCTCACCTCATCCAATGATTTTGGCACCAATACCCTGACGAAACCAGCCTATATCACCGTCAGCGCCACCTTGTTGCCTGAGGTTGCCTTCGAAGCGGATAAACCTTTGATCTGCGTGGGTGGGGCAGTCAAATTCACCGATAAATCGAACTACATGCCACGCGAATGGGAGTGGAGTTTTGTCCCTGCAACCCTTACCTTTGTGAATGGCACTGACGCCTTCTCGCAAAACCCTGAAGTGGTGTTCGATGAGGCTGCAACATATTCGGTAAGCCTGAAAGCGACGAACCTCAATGGATCGAGCACCGAAACTTACTTTGATATGATTACCGTTGGCGGACTGAGTCTTCCATACACAGAATACTTTGACGGTGAAGACTTTAATGCCGGTGGTTGGAGTGTGGAAAATCCCGACGATGATGTCACCTGGGAAATCGTCACCGTAGGTGGTCTTGAGGGCGTTTCAACGGCCGCTTCCGTGGATTTCTTCCATTATTTTGCCATTGGCCAACGCGACCGACTGATCTCGCCTTCGTTTAACCTCAGGAATTATGAAAACGTAAACCTGTCGTTCCGCCACGCCTATGCAGCCCGACGCGCCCAATTTGCTGATTCACTTATCGTTTACATTTCCGACAACTGTGGAGAAAACTGGACCCGCCTGTTTGCAGATGCTGAAAATGGCAGTGGCAACTTTGCTACCCACCCGCTGGTGGAAGGTTTTGTGCCTGAAAACGTATGGGATTGGTGCGGTGTTGAATGGGGAGCTGATTGCAAGACATTTAACCTGAACGAGTGGATCGGGAAAACCGACGTGAAAATTGCTTTCGAAACATACAGTTTTTATGGAAATCCAATTTACATCACAGATGTTGAACTGGGTCCAACGGTGGGCATTGAAACGGCCGGTGAAAATAGCCAGCTGTTGGTTTCTCCAAACCCTGCAACAGATCTGCTTGTGATTGAAGATGCAGCCGCTCAGAAAATCAACAAGCTGATGATTGTGAATACACTCGGTCAGGTAGTGTATCGCCTTGAAAACACTGGCTTAAGCCGGATTACAATAAATGTGAAGGAGATGCCAGCCGGAATATACCTTGTTGAAGCTACTGTTGGTGCTCAGCAAAATCTCCGGAAGCTCGTTATCAATTAATTTGGATGGGTTTGGAAATCAGATCAAGGCAATAATTGAACCAAAAAGCACATGGTAACCTGAAGGTTGTTGTGTGCTTTTTCGCTATTATTGCGGACTCGATAACATCATCAGGAAACAAGATGATGAGACGTTTGTTTAAGCTGTGCAACACCTGAATCAATAGAACTGAAATGAACCTGTTTTATTTACCTGAAGCAAGCATTGGCATTGTTGGTCTGGCCGAAGATGAGTCGAAACACTGCATCAGGGTGATGCGCATGCAGGCTGGTGCGAAAATGCACTTTACCAATGGCAGAGGCGATTTCTTTGAAGGCGTGCTAATTGACCCCAATCCCAAAAAGACACTTGTTGACATTACATCGACATACAAAGGCAAAGACATCCGCCCATTCCGTGTGCACATTGCCATTGGCCCGACAAAAAACGCCGACCGACTCGAGTGGTTCTTGGAAAAAGCCATGGAAATTGGTATTGACGAGATTTCGTTCTTCAGCTCTTTTCATTCTGAGCGGAAGACAGTGAATATGGACCGTATCCTGAAAGTCCTCGTCGCTGCAATGAAACAATCGCTGAAAAGCAGATTGCCTGTGATAAACGATGTGGTACGCCTCCCCCAACTCATCAAACAGAATATGCCGGGGCAGAAATTTATTGCCTGGATTGATCCAGCAGTAAACCAGCTGCTTACACATTGTATTCAGCCTGGAGCTGATGTTACCATACTAATCGGCCCCGAAGGCGACTTCAGTAACGATGAAGTTCAGTTGGCCACCAACAATGGCTTTGTGCCAATAAGCCTGGGAAATTCGCGTTTAAGGACTGAAACTGCCGGTGTTGTGGCCTGTCATACCATTCACCTGGTAAACGAAATTGCGGCACAATGAAAAAAATACTCTTAATCGGGATCATACTTTTAGCCGGTATGCAATTGCCTGCTCAGCGGGAATACCAGATTGCACTGCTAAAATACCGGGGTGGCGGCGACTGGTATGCCAATCCAACATCATTAGGCAACCTGGTTAAATTCTGCAACGAGCAGTTGCATACAGGCATCAGTGAGCAGGTAGCCACTGTTGAGGCAGGCAGCCAGGATATTTTCAACTATCCGTTTGTGCACATGACTGGTCATGGCAATGTTGTTTTCGATGCGAGCGAAGCGCAAAACATCCGCAACTACCTCATTTCAGGAGGGTTTTTGCATATTGACGACAACTATGGCCTCGATCCCTTCATCAGGCCACAAATGAAACTGGTATTTCCCGAACTCGACTTTGTTGAATTACCATTCGACCATCCGGTATATCACCAGCGGTTTAACTTTCCGGCCGGTTTGCCAAAGATTCATGAGCACGATGGAAAACCGGCACAAGGCTTCGGTTTGATCTACGACGGCAGGCTTGTTTGCTTTTACAGCTATGAATGTGACCTGGGCGATGGATGGGAAAATATTGAAGTACACAACGATCCTCAGGCAACCCGCCTTCAGGCGTTACAAATGGGCGCCAACCTGATACAATACGTTTTCAGCCGCTAATCTGCGCCATAATAGATAACAACCGGACATGCATTTGTTTCATTGGCTGATTTTGTGCAGCTGATTTTCCTTTTATTCCGAGGCTTAAATTGCAATTGAAAGAATAACTATATTTGTGATTCTTTCATTGATACCGTTCATTATACCAAAACCAGGATGAAAAGATTTTACATGATCTTATTGAATGTACTCATGGTGTCGCTGGCACTTCAGGCACAGATAGCCAGTAGCCAGGTTGAGCAATTACCGGCATTGCAGTCCATGAGCATTGAAGAACAGGAAAAACTCATGAGTCTACCTGAGTGGACTCTTTCCGAAACGCAACAGCGCCGGACTTTGCCTGTTTCGATCGACAATTCCACCTTGCCTTTTTTCAGGCCCTTACAGGCCCAGGTTGGCCTCGAATGCGGTCAGGCATCCAGCATCGGGCTTGCTTTTACCTACGAGCTCAATGTGAAACGCAATGCCCCCGGCGACCTGCCTCAAAACCAAATGGCAACGCATTTTACGTATAATTTTATCAATGGTGGAAGCAATGCCGGAATCAGTTCGTACGAAACCTTCGAAATCATTAAGCGGGCAGGTAATCCAAGTGTAGCCGATTATGGCGGCCTTGCCGAGGGCGGGCCGTCGCGATGGATGAGTGGATACAACCTCTATTTCAACAGTATGCACAACCGCATCAACGATATTTATCTGATCAAAACAAACACTGTTGCCGGACTGAATACGTTGAAAAACTGGATATATGACCATGGTAACGGTTTACAGTATGGCGGTGTAGCCACCTTTTATGCTGAGTTTAACCATCCCCCTGTTGTACTTCCTCCCGGAACTCCTGAAGCAGGCAAGTTCGTGATTCTGCGTTGGGGAAACTCCGCAAACCACTCAATGACTATTGTGGGTTACAATGATTCAATTCGTTACGATTACAACGAGGACGGAAGGTATACTAACAATATCGACATTACCGGCGACGGAATCATTGATATGCGCGACTGGGAAATCGGTGGATTTAAAATGGCCAACACCTACGGATCGATCAGTGGTTGGGGCGACGAAGGCTTTTCGTATATGATGTATAAGTCAGTGGCTGACCTGTTTCAACAGGGCGGAATCTGGAACAATGTTGTCACCATTGCTGATGTGCGCGACACCTACACACCCTGGCTGACAGCAAAAGCTACCATTACCCATGCTTGCCGCAACAGCCTGCATATCGCTGTGGGGATGTCGACAGACATCAATGCCGAGGAACCTGACAGGATTCTTCAATTTCCGATTTTCGACTATCAGGGCGGATGCATGGCGATGCAAGGTGGATCAGGCATAGAAACACTTGAACTGGGTCTCGACCTCAATCCTTTGCTGACGTATATCACCCCAGGCCAATCCGTGAAGTATTTCCTTATGGTTACCGAATACGACCCAAACAACACTTACACCGGGATGATCAACAACTTTTCCGTTATGGATTACACCTCCGGCATCACCGAAACCATCGCCAATGGCGGATCGGTGATACAAAACAACACCCTGACCATGCTTAGTGTTGTGGCTGCCGTTGACCACCAGCCGGTAGAAATCACCACACAAGCCCTGCCCCCAATGCAACTGTATCAGGAGTATGAGACCCAATTGGAGGCCGACAATGGAACAACCCCTTACCGCTGGAGCCTTGTGCACGATTATGCCAGGGTCGATTCGGTGGCCAGTATGCCCGAATTCAGCGAGCAACAGTTGGTGATGCCAAACAACAATGCCGGTTCGCTCAAGGTTAGCCTTCCGTTTGCTTTCCCTTTCTACGGGGAAAAATTCACGGATGTGTTCGTGACTACTGATGGCTATATCAGGTTCAATGAATCATTGATACCCTGGCCATATTATATCACCGGCCGTACGTATTTTCTGCAAAACAAAGTGATCTCGCCACTGATGTCGAACACCTTTGTGATTGCGCCTTCCGAAGGTGATGGCATATGGTATCAGGTAGGCGAAGGCTATGTGTCGTTCAGGTGGAGGCTTTCGGTGTATGGACAAACAAGCACAAGCGAAACAAATTTTGTTGCCACATTGTACGAAGATGGCCGAATAGCCTTCAACTACGGCTATCAAAATGTGGCGTTTTATGTGAGCCGGCATGGAGGAATATCGTCAGGTGATGGCGAAAATTACGTACTGATGAACACCGGATCGACCTTTGCGCCCTTGCAGCAGCGCTATAACCGTTTCGAACCAATGAATAACTATACCGGCCTAACACTGTCGCTTGAAGGTTTGCTACACGGATATAGTGAAGATATGCTTACCGACGAACCGATCAGGGTTTCAGTCACCGATAAAAACAACCTAAGGGCATTTAAAACATTCTATCTCGATACCGAAGGCGTGTTGATGCATGCTGAAGTAAGTGCCGAACCGGAGAATATCATTGTGAATGGTGAGCCATTTTCCCTCAATGTTTCATTTACCAATATGAACAGCTTCCCGCTAAGCGCTTCACAGCTGCACCTTGGCACCATGGATGCCCTGTTCAATATCACCAATGCCGTTGTCGATGTGCCGGCAATGGATGTCGGGGAAACAGTGAACCTGAGCGGTGTTTTCAATGTGCAGACCAATGTGAATGTACCAGATGGACATATGGCTGAATTCACTATGAACCTTGTTTCTCCTGAAGGTGAATGGCCCAGGGATGTAGAATTTGAGGCAAATGCGCCTGTGATGATGGTTGCTGCCATGGAACTTGTTGATGGCAATAACGGCATGATCGAGCCTGGCGAAACAGCCAACCTGACCTTCGAAGTCGTCAATATCGGTGGTGCCGGGCTTAAACAGGCAATCGCTGTGCTTGCTACACCCGAACCTGGCCTGCACATCAGTGAAGCCGCAATACAGGGCGACACCGTGACTGCCGGTGAACACTGGCTGATTTCGTACGAAATCCACCTCGATGAGGGCGCCATTGTGCCCGATGTGATTGAGATGAACCTGCATGTGATTGGCGAAAAACAGTTTTCGTTTTATAAATCGTTCCCTTTGCTTACCACACAAATTGTGGAAGACTTTGAAAGTGGCGGCCTGACGCATTTCGACTGGGTTACAGCCGGTGATGCACCCTGGTATGTCGACAACCAAACACCACCATACGAAGGGAACAATGCAGCCCGATCAGGCGTTGTTTACGACAACCAGCTTTCGGTGCTGATGCTGGAATATGAGCTCGCATATCCCGATACAATCTCGTTCTTTTACAAGGTGTCCTCAGAGGTGAATTATGACTACCTCAGGTTCATCGTCGATGGAGATGAGCTTGCAAAATGGTCGGGTGAAGCAGGCTGGGCCCAATATAAGGCTGAAATTGAAGCCGGACCACATAACCTTGTCTGGCAGTATACAAAGGACTACAGCGTGTCGAATGGCGAAGACTGTGCCCGGCTCGACTATATTGTATTCCCAGCTTACGCCATCCCAACAGGAAATGGGGAAGTTTCCGGCCAGTTAGCCAGCTTAAGTGTGTTGCCGAATCCGGTTAAAGACAATATGGCAATATCAGTAAACCTCACAAAACCCGGTGTCTGTCACATCAGCCTGTTCGATGCAACCGGTAAACTAATCTGGCAATACGACTTACCTGGACAATGGCTCAAAGGAAATCATACTGTTTATCCGCCAGAGGCGATCATGGGGAAAGGATTGCATATTGTGGTGGCAAAAACAGCAGATCAAACCCTTGTGAGAAAAGTGATCAGGATTCAATAAGCGATGAAGATGAATTCCTTTGGGAACGCATCCGGATTGATGAAGCAGGGACTGTTTCTACTGTTGCTGCTGATGTTGCTGATGCCTGAAATTCAAAAAAGAGGCCAGGTGCTGCCGTCAAATCCCTTGAGGGGAGCTTTTGCTGTTGTCCCTCAGCCCGACCTGAATACACTAAACTGGGCTGGTTGGATTGACGGTTCGTTTCAACAGCAAATGACCGACCGGATTGAAGCCAATATTGGTTTTCGCGACTGGCTTGTAAGATTGAACAACCAACTGAATTACAGCCTCTACAGCCAGGTTAAAGCCGAAGGAGTGGTGATGGGCCGGAATGGAGAGTTTTTTGAGGAAGACTACATTAAGGCTTATATGGGTCAGTTTTTTGTTGGTAAATCTACCTGGGAAGGCAAGGCTGCCCGCCTGAAAGCTGTTCAGGATACGCTGGCAGCACTGGGAAAATCACTGCTTGTAGTGTTTGAGCCCGGCAAAGGCAGCTTTTACCCGGAGCGCTTTCCTGACAACTACGCAAACATCGCTAAAGGCGAATCGAACTACGATTGTTTCAAGGATATCCTTGCCGGAAAAGGGGTCAATGTGCTCGACCTTAACCGCTTTTTTGTTGAACAAAAACAAACAGCGCCTTACCTGCTGTTTCCCCATACCGGCACCCATTGGAGCTATTTTGGCGCCGCCCTGGCAGTGGATACAACGCTGAAGTATCTACGTCAACTTCATGGGCCTGCGATACCTGCTATGCACCTCGATTCGCTGATGGATTTTCAAGGCGTTCGGCATCCTGACGATGACATCTGGCTGGCTTTGAACCTGCTGGCACCAACACCATCGCAAAACCTGGCCTATCCTGTTTTACGATTCGATACCCTTCCCGAGGAAAGCAAGTATAAACTGTTGGTCGCTGGTGATAGCTTCTATTTCAACTGGCAGAGTGACGGGGCCATGTTCCATGCCTTTAAAAACTGCGACTTCTGGTACTACAACAGCAGTGTCTGGGGCAGGGAAGGGGTGGAAACCGGCAAGACGGCAAACCTTGATTTCAAAAGCGAGATTTTTAGTAGAGACATCATCATGATCATGATCACAGAGCGGTTTACGCACAACTTCGCATGGAATTTTGACGAACAGCTATTCAATTTGTTTTACCCCAATCAGCTGGATCCGATCGAATTTTTTGCCAACCGCGAACGCATGGCCAATGATCAGTTTATGCGGTTGGTTGACGAGGCCAGGGCATCTGGTATTTCGCTCGAAGAGAGGATCCGGGGCGAAGCCGAATTCCTCCTTTATGAAGACCATCAGAAGAATCCTGAGAAATACACCAGCCGCGAGACCATGATTCCGATCCTGATGATGAGTATCAGGCATACTCCCGAATGGCTCGAAAAAGTGAAGGCCAAGGCAGAAGAAAAGGGCCTGCCACTCGACGAAATGATTCGGCTTGACGCTACCTGGATTTACGAAAACGACTTTGTGCCAAAGCTGAACGCGAAAAAGGAGAAGGTATAACAACACACAAATCAATGGCTGACGCAATTATTGAAACCATTCGGCAACAGCTTCATCAGTTTGCCGACGAAAGCACCCGCCTGAGCGGACAGCGGTTTTTTAAGGAGGCCATTCAGCTATACGGGGTGAAATCAGCCATGGTAGGGAAAATCAGCAAGGCTTCGTTTGGCTTGTTGCGCGAAGCGGACAAGTCAGCCATTTACCGCCTGGGCGAACAGCTTTGGCAATCAGGTATGCTGGAGGAGTCGTTTGTGATTTGTCACTGGTCGTATTACCTAAAAAATCAATACGATGCGACTGATTTTGCTGTATTTGAATACTGGGTGAACTCCTATATTAACAATTGGGCCAGCTGCGACACCTTATGCAACCACTCGGTAGGAAGTTGCATTGAAGCGTTTCCTGAACTCATGGGCGACCTAAAAGCCTGGACATCAAGTGAAAACAGGTGGGTACGCAGGGCTTCTGCGGTATCACTGATTGTTCCTGCCCGCAAAGGACTTTTCCTGACTGATATTTTCGAAATCGCAGAACGGTTACTTACTGACGGCGACGACATGGTACAAAAGGGTTACGGATGGATGCTCAAGGCAGCCAGTCAGGCGCACCAATCCGAAGTGTTTGACTTTGTAATGCAGCACAAAACACATATGCCACGTACAGCCCTGCGCTATGCCATCGAGAAAATGCCTGCAACGCTCAAGGCTGAAGCGATGAAAAAATAGATTGACATTGTGTAATTGTCTTAAAACAAGCGATTTCCTGCTGCACTGGCAGCAATGCTTTTTTCAAGCCGGTTTTGCCGGGTCGTTGGTTGTTTGGCACTTAAAATCCAATAAAACAAAGTTTTACGGTACGAAGGCGCCTGCTTTTGTATAAAAGTCCAGGCTTCAGGCACTGCCTTTAGTTGTTCTTCAAAAGGGGCAGGAAGGTTTTCGGGTCTGTTTTCGTAGCTGTACACCTGTGTCTTCGCTTCTTTCCGCTTTTCATAGATGGCCAGCCCTGCTGGCTGCATCAGCCCGTTGGTAATCAGCTGGCTTACTTTCTCCAGGTTCACTGCACTCCAGTTACTTCCGGGCTTTCGGGGCGTAAAGCGGATGGTGTAGCGTTCTTCGTCAATGGATTTTCTGATGCCATCAATCCAGCCATAACACAGTGCTTCATCAACTGATGCTGACCAGCTCATGCTTGGCTTTCCACTGCTTACCTTGTAATACCCCACCAGCAACTCGGTCGCTGTTGCATGGTTCACATGCAACCAATCACGAAAATCTGTTGCCGAAGCAAAAAAAATGGCTTCCATTGAACGTGCTGTTGATCAACTAACAAAAATAAGGCTTTCTGAGGAATACCATAGGTACATTAGTCAGGAAATTCAGCTAACCACCCACATTTTGCCTTGAAAATCCAGGCCAAATGGATACGTGTATTCAAGAAATAAATGGCCTTTATCAGTGTTTGACCGATTGATAATCAGCGCAAAAGCGAATCGACTGACAGGGCGATGATCATCACCAACACAAAGTAGTTGATGCGCATAAAGTAGTAGAAAGGGTTAAACTGCCCTGTTTGCTTGCGCAAAATCCGGGTAAAGACCACCACCAGCCAGATAACAGCTGTGAGCACAATCAGGGTTATAACAGAAGAATGAATGATACCAAACAGGGGAATCATCAATGCCGTTACGCCGGTAGCAAAAGTCCATAAAAAGGTGATGTACCTGATTTGTTCTTCGTTATAACGTTGGGTAATTGAAGGATAACCGGCATCGACATATTCTTTGCCATATTTGAGCATGAGCAGCCAGAAATGCGGCACCTGCCAGATGAAAAAGAAAAAGGCCAGAATCAAAGCCTGGGTGTCGAATACCGAGCCGCCGCCTGCAACCCATCCGACAACAGGCGGGATGGCGCCTATGACTGAACCCGGAATAACCGCAAAGGCTGTTTTGCGTTTCATGGGCGTATAAATACCGTTGTACCAGATCAGCGCGAGCAAGCCGAGCTGCAATCCAACAAAGTCGGATCCGAAATAGATCAGGGCCGAGCCGATAATTATCAGCACCATCGATACCGTGAGTGCGCCTCCCTTGCTGATCCTTCCTGAAGGAATGGGCCTTTTCCGGGTGCGTTTCATGAGTTTGTCACGGTCGCTATCCTGGTAATGGTTCAGGGCTGAAGATCCGCAGGCAAGGATGAAAATTCCCAGTGTCGGGAGTGTCAGACCCATGTCGAAACTGCCTTTTGCAAGCAGGTAACCCGCAATAGTGGTCAGGGCTACAGCGAAGGTGATTTTTACCTTGCTGAGCTCAGCGAGCAGACTCAGGTTTTGTTTTATCATTGTTTTTATTGTCTTGCTATGAATGGTTTACAGGGTTTTCATATAGTCGATGATATCAGAAATCTGTTCATCATTGAGCACCTGATCGTAAGGAATCATCAGACCTTTGGCGTATCCTTTCACCACATCAGCGTTCGGTTGTTTAATGGATTCTCTGATATAGGTGTCATCAATGGTCACTTCGCGTTCAACGCCATTGGTTTCAACAACTTCCTTTTTGCCATAAATTCCTTTCAGCGATGGGCCAATGAGCTTGGAGCCATCGGTGGTGTGACAGGTGAAACAGGCATTTTGTTTCATGATGGCCAAACCGGGATGAATATCAGTTTTGACAGAAGCCTTGCCTAACCAGGCATCATACTGCTCCTGCGAAACAACCGTCACAGAAGTGAGCATATAGGAATGCAACTGACCGCAATATTCAGCACACATGATATCATAACGGCCTTCGGTGGTGGCTTCAAACCACATATAATTGTTTTTTCCCGGCACAAGGTCTTCTTTAATCCTGAACGCAGGAATAAAAAAGCTGTGCAACACATCGCGCGACTGAAGGTTGAGCTTCACCGGCTGGTGAATAGGAATCACCAGTGAATCGGTGAGCAGACCGTCAGGATATTCAAATGAAAATTTCCACATCTGACCATAAGCCGTTATTTCCATGGCGTTGTCAGGTACTGTGCGCATAGGCCTGAATCCGAGCCATCCAAAATAAAACATCACCATCACGAGTATGGTCGGAACTGCGGTCCATACCACTTCAATGGTATTATTGCCTTCGATATGGCTCGACTTCGGGTGGCGTTTTTTATTGTAACGAAACACAAAATAAATCATTACTGCCGTGATTCCCAGCAGAAAAAATATGGAGATCCCTGCAATGATGTACAGTGAAAGATCGACTCCCTGAGCGAAGGTTGAAGCTGCTGTTCTCATAAGTCTTATCGGTTAAAGTATTCAATACTGGTCAACATGGTAAACACAATAAAAAGCACACCGACAAGGAGTACGAGCCAGGTATAGATCTTTTTATCATACTTCAGGTGCATGAAATAATAGGCTACAACGATGACCTTAACTGTTGCAATAAGCATGGCTGTTGCTACAGACAGCGTGGCCAGATTGGCGCCGAACACTGAAGCCGAAACGGTGACGAAGGTTAGCAGAAGCAGTGCCAGCAGGGTACTGAACTGTTCTTTGTAACTCACAATATGATGAGGTTCCTGCAATGCTGCATTTTCGTGCTTATCTTTCTTTTCCATGATGATCAATGAATAAGGTAAAACAGGGGGAATAAATAAATCCAGATTAAGTCGACAAGGTGCCAGTACAGGCCTGCGTTTTCGGTCAATGTATAATGCTCTGCATCAACCTGGCCTTTTTTGGTCCGGTAAATAACAACTCCGATGAATATGGCACCAATGACGATATGCAGGGCATGTAAACCCGTCATGAAGAAATAGAGGAAAAAGAAAAGTCCTTCGCCTTTTGGCAGGTTATTGTATACTTCCATTCCCGGAAACAGCCCATGATGGATTTTTGCTGACCATTCGAAGTATTTGATCACCATGAACACCAATGCCGCGCCCAGTGTGATAATAAGCAGGCGAATGGAAAGTTTGGTGTTCCCTTTTTGAATCGCGGTTATTGACATGGCTATGGTCATGCTGCTGAACAGCAGTACCACGGTATTGATGGTGCCCATGGCGACATTCAACTCGAAAGATGAAAGCAGAAAGGCTTCATGGTTCATCATCCTGTAGATGATATACACGATGAACAGGCCTCCGAATAGCAGAAGCTCAGTGAATAAAAACAGCCACATTCCCATCTTTGAGGCTTCTGTGTCGCGGTTGTGCCCTGAATTGGGCAATGCAAATCCTGAAGTGTGTTCCATAACTGTTATTCTTGGATGCTTGGTTTGTGTTCAAAGTCGTAAGGTCCATCCTGGGGTAACTGTGGCATGCGGTCGAAATTTTGCAAGGGTGGCGGTGATTTTGTCTGCCACTCGAGGGTGATGCCACCCCACGGATTACGTCCAACGGCCTTTTTACTTTTAAAATAGCCTGCAATCAGGTTTCCCAGCATCAGCAATATGCCAGTGGCCAAAATCCAAGAGCCAATGGTGCTGATCATATTGGGAAGATGAAAAACAGGCAAGTAGTCATAATACCTTCTTGGCATTCCCATAAGTCCGGAGATCAGCATCGGGAAATAAAGTGTGTTGAATCCGATGAAAAGGATGGTAAACGCCACATTGGCTACGTTAATATTATACATCTTTCCCCAAATTTTGGGATACCAGTAGTGCAGTGCGCCGAAAAATGCAAAGCCTGTTCCTCCGAACATCACATAATGAAAATGTCCAACCACGAAATAGGTGTCGTGCAGGTGAATGTCGGTGGCCAAAGCACCCAGTACCAAACCTGTAAAACCACCAATCATGAACTGGAAAATAAAGGCCAGTGCATACAACAATGGTGGCTGCACATTGATCGACCCTTTGTAAAGCGTGGCCACCCAGTTAAATACCTTTATTGCAGTTGGGATGGCAACAAGAAAGGTCAGGATGGAAAAGATGAATCGTCCGGTGCTGCTCATGCCAGCGGTAAACATATGGTGTCCCCAGATAAAGTAACCCACGAAGGCAATGGCAAGGCTCGAAAATGCAATGGCTTTATAGCCGAAAATGGTGCGCTGGCTAAAGGTCGGCAGCAATTCAGAAATGATGCCAAAGGCGGGTAGCGCCATGATGTATACGGCGGGATGCGAATAAATCCAGAAAAGGTGTTGGTACAAAATTGGGTCTCCTCCAATCGATGGATCAAACAGCCCTACTCCGAAAAAGCGTTCAGCAACAATCATCATCAGCGTGATGCCAATGATCGGTGTTGCGAGCAGCTGAATCCATGAGGTTGCATATAGCGACCACGCAAACAAAGGCATCTTCAGAAAACTCATTCCGGGAGCACGCAGCCTATGAATGGTGACAATAAAATTCAGCCCGGTAAGAATCGATGAAAAACCAAGTACAAATGCTGCCAGTACCGACATGGTTACATTGGTTCCTGTTTTCACGCTGTAGGGCGCATAAAACGTCCAGCCTGTATCAGCGGGTCCGTCACCGAAAATAAGGGTTGACAAAGCCATGCAGGCTCCAATTACATATATCCACCATGAAAGCAGGTTGAGGCGTGGAAACGAAACATCGTCGGTGCCCAGCATGATCGGCAGAAAGAAGTTGCCGAAGACTGCCGGAATGCTTGGGATGATAAACAAAAAAATCATGATCACGCCATGGAGGGTGAAGATCTGGTTGTACGTTTTGGCTTCCAGAAAATCTTTACCCGGGTTGAGCAGCTCGAGGCGCATCAGCAGCCCCAGTGTCATGCCTACCAGAAAGAAGGTGATGAGCGAATACAGGTATAGCAGTGCTATGCGCTTATGGTCTATACTGAAAATCCAGGAGAAAATCCCTTTTTTTACCTGCAGGTAATTTAAGTCTGTTGTTAATGTTGACATTGGTTTACTATGCGTTGTTGGATTGTTTCTTGCGTTTATTGGATATGATTAATGTGGCCAAAAACAGCAGTGCTGCTACCAATATGAGCGCGCCGGAAACCTTGGTCACATTGAACACATATTTCTGACCCTCAGCATCATAACTAAAACAAAATTCAAGCACCTTGCTGATGGTCGGACCTGATTTTCCCTGGCCTGCCTCAATGATGGCCATTTTCAGGTCGAATGGCAGAAAATAGGTTCCATGAAGGTAGCGGGTGATTTTTCCATCGGGACTAACAACCAACAGGGTTGCCGGATGGATGTAGTTTTCGCCTTCCTGCTTGACCTGATAGCCAATGTTGTCGAGGAAACGGTGTATGGTAAGGCTGTCACCGGTAAAAAAGCGCCAGCTGTTTTCCGTGTCGCCTTTGCCAATTAGCTTGGCGTAGGACTTTTTTTTGTTTTGGGCCAACACTGGCTTTTCAAGGTGACTAAAGCTGATGGTAAAGACCTCATAATCCTTGCCAAGTTCAAGGTCCGACTTTTTCATCACATCGGCCAGGCCATTCATCAGGGGAGTACAAATGCCAGGGCATTCATAATACACCATCGAAATAATGGTTGGTTTGTGAATGGCTTCCTTCAGGTTTACTTCATTGAATTTTTCATCGGTAAACACATAGTCATCACCGATGTATTTGTCGAGTTGCTCATAAACGCCCAGCTTTTCCTGGGCACTCAGCTGAGGCCTGAATTGGACGAGTATGACACATAACAAGGACAAAACCAGGATAGTCTTTTTTGTTAAATGACTCATTGTCTGTAAGATGGCTTTAAAAAGTGTGTAATAATTTGGTTCTGCTAATTTAGACTAAATCTAAATTAGAAAACAAGAAATTTTATCAAAAAGTTTAATTTCAATGAGATAGGAGGTGAAAATTGGCTGTTTTTACTTGTTGAGCAATAATCAATGTATTTGATAATGAATGATATAACAAAAGTGGAATTGTTGAAAATAATATTGGTAAACAAGCTGGTTTTAATCACCAACTGTTGCTTGTCGGATACTATTTTGACAATTGCTACAACCACCATTACCGGTTGGGCAAAAAAAAACCTCCCCGGAAGAATCCAGAGAGGTTGACACTGTGTTGCAAAAGTTTATTGGATGATCACACCCACAGCTTCGATGGTATATTTCCAGCTGTCCAGCGTAATGGCATCGATTTCTTCCTGGCTTTTACCTTCGTCGGCAGCCATGTGTTTCAATACATCAACCGTCAGTTTTTCGCGTGTGGCGATACCTTCGACCCATGCTTTTTTTCCGGAGGCGTCTTTGGGCACACTGAAAGATTCATCCTTCATGTTTACCATGATGTCTTCACCATTTTCCTGCTTTAAGGTAAGCCAGCAACCTGAATGCTGACATACATCAGCAACAGCTCCGTATACCTTCACGGCTACCGGATTTTCGGAAACAAAGGCTGAAGAAAGGGAATTGATGTCAGTCGAGCCATCAGCCTGAATGACAGCCCCAAAATTGCCAGTAGGGGGCAAAGCGGCATGCTCGGTTTGCATTGCCTTACCGGTATTTTCCTTGTTTTCATTGATCGGCTGCTGACAGGCAGATGCCAAAAACAACCAGGATATGCCAAGGGTAATGCAAAAAACCTTGTATAATTTCATGTGATTAGCGCGGATTGATTACAACATCCTTTACTTCTTCAAGGCTCACTGTTCCGCCGTTGTTGCCGAAAGAATTCAATACGTAATTGATGACAGCAACAGCCTCTTCTTTGGTGTTCACCTGGGGAGGCATGGGTGCATTGTAGGTCTTACCATTCACCACGATTTCGTGTGAAGACCCGTTCAGCGCCTGCGAAACGGCGCGTACCTTATCGGCCAATAGATAGTCTGACTGAGCCAAGGGAGGAAATGCTCCGGGAATTCCTTCGCCATTTGCCTGGTGGCAAACAATGCATTTCTCCTTGTAAATTTTTTCACCTGCGGCATATGGACTTTCAGCAACCTGTACACCTGCTTCAGTTTTTACCGCTTCAACAGGAACCTGGGTTTTGGTTTCAGCACCACCGCCGCATCCAAACATTGCTGTCAGTAAGGCTATTCCAGCTACTGAACCAGCTACAAAAGTCAATTTTTTCATGGTTATAAAACTTGTGGGATTAAATTTTTTGCAAAATTACTGAATTTCTCACCGATAAAAGAATGATTCTAAATAATTCGTCAAATTTTAGTAATGACGCGTATTACAGAACATTATGTTTGCTTGTTTTCTGTTTGCTTTTCGGGGATTACTGCGCTGATGGTTTTGTAAAAAGGAACAATTATTGAAAGACGAAACATGCCGCTGCTCTACATATCTTTCGTGTTCCCGGGACTACAACAAGATCCTTTCACCTTGATTTCTTTTTCGGGGCTTAGCATTTTCGATTTTGGACTGATGTATGGAATGCCAAGCGACAAGCCCCTGAGAATGAATATGATTCCCAGCGCAACGATGAAGATGGGAACCACCTTCGCCAGCTTATTCTTGAGGTTTTGTCCAATAACATTGCCCACAATGGATATGCTTAACATGATGGGGATGGTGCCAATGCCGAATACCATCATAAACAGGGCTCCTTTCAAGGCATCACCGGTATTCAGTGCACCTGCTATTGCTACATAAACAAGTCCACAGGGAAGCAATCCGTTCAGCAGGCCTATAACGAGCAGGTTGCGTTTTGAATGATGGCCAAAGAGCTTCCTCAGATGGCCAACCAGGGCGCCTGAATATCCTGAATACAGGTTTTGCGGACTAAACCTGCCCCTGAACAGGATAGGAAAGAACACCGAAATCACCATTATCGCGCCCAATACAATGGAAGCCCACTGCTGGAAACCGGCCATATGGATTCCTTTTCCAAGCAGGCCAAATGCAATGCCCATTACCCCGTATGTAATTGTGCGGCCAAGGTTATAAATCAACCCACCAAAAGCCCTGTCGGCGTAGTCCTTGTTACCCAGTGGCAGTGCAATGGCAATGGGGCCACACATACCAATGCAATGTAAGCTGCCGATGAGGCCAATGCTGAGGGCTGTGTAAAAATCAAGCATGACTATGGAATTGTAATTGATTTTTCAAGATAATATGGTGTACCAAGGTAGGTCCAATCAATTTTGACCAGATAACGGCCATGTAAATCTGCTGAAGGGTATCTGAAAACATGCGCGCTGTCGACTCTTAAACTGGCGAATCTGTCCTTTAGGTCAGTCACGCGGTTGTAAAACTGAACCTCGCCACGAATGCTGTCAGGCATCATGTTTCCGGGAAACTTTACTTCAACAAAGCCATCATTCATTCCCAGACTGACCAGTTCTTCCATGCCGGCAGCATTGTTTTTTTTGTCGATCTGTTGCTGGTAAGCCTGGCCTTTGGGGTAGTAATCCTTTTCGACCAGGTCGACGCTTTCCCTGAACATCAGCACAACAAAAACAATGACCATGATCATAAAGGCTGCCATGGCAAGCGCTAGTTTGGTTCCCCAGTTCCACTTCATATTGGTGTAGTTAAGCTTCACTGCTCACCAATTGTGGCCAGTGATGCAGTTTGATGATTAATTGTCAAGATTGTTTGGTCCTACAAAGTTAAGCTTGTAGGTTGTAATTAGCTTATCGTTGCTGTAAATGCCAAATTTGATGGGTGTATTGCTTGTTTTCAGCAGTCCTTTTTCAAGAATAACCATAAAGTTGGCTTCGCCGACCGTTTCTTTTTTAAGGAATAATTTGTCGGTCAGGTAATTGATTTCTCCTACGGGAGAAATGAGTTTCAATTCAATCGGCATGTCGGTACGAGTTTTATTTACCAGCTGCATCTTATACATATTCGCCAGTTTCGTAGGGCCATATTCCTGAAACAAGGTTCCGGGCACCCGGATAATGGTGGCCTCCACATCGCTGCGGAAAGTAAATAAGGCACCGACAACAATCAGCAACACGGTTAATATGGCTGAATAGGCGATTGAGCGGGCATTAAAAATGGATTTCTTTCCTGTGGAAATTCCCTTTTCGGAATCGTAGCGGATCAGCCCGCGGGGCTGCCCTACCTTATCCATGATGGTGTTGCAGGCATCGATACACGCGGTGCAGTTAATGCACTCGAGCTGGGTGCCGTTCCTGATGTCGATCCCAGTAGGGCAAACGGTGACACAACTCTGGCACTCGATGCAGTCGCCTTTTCCTGATTCGGTCCTGTTTTCGAGGGGATTGTGCTTGCCTTTGGGTTCGCCTCTTTTATAGTCGTAGGCCACGACAATAGATTTAGAATCGAGCAACACGCCCTGAAGCCTTCCATACGGACATGCAATGATGCACACCTGTTCGCGGAAGAAAGCGAAGATGAAATAGAAAACCCCGGAAAACAGCAAGATGGCAATGAAGCTTCCAAGGTGTGCCATCGGTCCGTCGGTGATCAGTTTTTCAAGTTGTTCGATGCCGATGATATAGGCCAGGAAAGTGTTTGAGATCGCGAAGGCGATTCCATAGAAAATCACGTGTTTGGTGGATTTTTTCCAGATTTTCTCAAAATCCCATTCCTGCCGTGCCAGTTTCTTTTGTTTGCTGTAATCCCCTTCGATGAGGTATTCGATCTGCCTGAATACAAATTCCATGAAGATGGTTTGCGGGCACACCCAACCGCAGAATATGCGGCCAAAAATAACTGTAAACAGGATAATAAACACGATGAGGGTGATTAGCGAAAGCACCACCAGGTGAAAGTCCTGCGGCCAGAATACCTGTCCGAAAATGATGAACTTCCGTTCGATGATGTTGAACAGCATAAAGGGTTCACCTTTGTAAGTTAGCCAGGGGCCGATAAACAACAACCCAAGTAAAAAGGTGGCTACCATCCAGCGGTAATTGGTGAGTTTGCCTGAAGGTTTCTTAGGAAACATCCAGATGCGCTTCCCCTCCGCATTCATGGTCGTAACCCTGTCGCGGAAAAATACTTTTTCTTCTTTCTCTGCTTTTGACAAATTATCGTTCATTACGTTTGTTTAATTGGTTTGTCAATACAACTCAGGAAAACGATGCCCCTGAAGCATTCAAGCTTCAGGGGCTTATTTTTAACCATTTCTGGTTCATGTAGTTATACGATAAAAAGCATGTTATTTACCTAAAACGCAAGTAAATTTGCCTATTCGTACAAATCTCCCTGTGGTGCTTTTGGGTTAGCCGGAGTTGATCCGACAATTTCCTCAAGTACATAACTGATGACCTGAAGGCGTTGTTTTTGTGAAAGTTGATCCTTATAGGGAATCATTCCCTTCTCAATCACCCCATTGGTAACGGTATTAAACAGGTTTTCGACCTTATTTCCGTGAATCCAGTAGTTGTCGGTCATGTTTGGCCCTACCAGTCCTCCACCATCCTGCAGGTGACACACGGAACAGATTTTTGTCCACGTTTCTTTCCCTGCGGCCAGTGATTCGCTGTCGGTGAGTATTTTGACTTCAAACACCTCTGTTGTTGGAGCAGGTTTGGCGGCATTTACGCCAGCCATTTCAGTGTCAAATTCCTTCTTTTGAATCAGGTCATCGGCTCGGAAAACCCACAGTCGCACCATATAAAAGATGGCGAAAACGATGGCCAGAATAAATAACCATTTCCACCACGAAGGCAGGTCGTTGTCCAACTCCCTGATGCCGTCATACTCATGATTGCTCAGCAATCGCTGGTTTGTCAGGGTGTCGATTTCGTATTCTTCATGCTTGTTGTCGGGCATATTGTTTGCTGTTGTCATGGTATTCTCATTTATGTTATTGCTCAGCCTGCTTGATTTCTTGTGCCTCTGCGTCCTGTTCATCGAGCGGAAGCCGGCTCATCGAGTCCACTTCATTGTTTTTAAGCCGGGCTACCTTTATAATCAATACAATAAACAGTATCATAAAGATAATGAGCCCGATAATGGGGTACCATTCAATAAAGCTGACTCCTTCAAGTGCATTTGTGACGATTTTCATCCAGTCTGAGTGATTTTATTGATTAATTATATCAGTTACCTTCAACTTTTTTGATGTCGGTTCCCAGGCGCTGAATGTAGGCGATCAACGCAATTACCTCCTTGGAATCCTCAACCTGAATGCCGCCATCGCGCAAACCCTGAGCAATTTTGTTGGCCTGCTTCATGAGGTCGTCATTGGCTTTTTCGGCATAACCTTCCGGATAGGGGACACCCAGTGTCTGCATCACCCTGATCTTCTTGGCTGTCGTACTGATGTCGAGGTCGTCTGTTATCAACCAGGGGAAGGGTGGCATAATGGACTGGGCCACCATTTTTTGCGGACTGACAAAGTGATTATAATGCCATGAATCTGGTTTGTAGATCGGTCCACCTTTCACGCCTTCACGGGCCAAATCAGGTCCTGTTCGTTTCGATCCAAACTGGAAGGGGTGATCATAAATGGATTCCCCTGCTTTTGAATACTCTCCGTAACGTTCTACTTCCGACCTGAAAGGCCTGATCATCTGGCTGTGGCACACATAACATCCTTCGCGAAGGTAAATATCCCGTCCCTGCAGCTCGAGCGGAGTGTAGGGCTGTACACTGCTGATGGTAGGCACATTTGATTTGACCATAAACATGGGTACAAATTCTACGATACCACCGATAAGAATGGCAACAAGTGAGAGAATGGTGAATAAAACAGGTTTGCCTTCAATTACGCGGTGACCCTTGTCAACACCATGATTTTGTGCAATCAGTGCAGGTGCTTCGTCGTCTTCAGTGGGTACAAAAGTTCCCATCTTGGCTGTTTTAATCAGGTTGATGATCATCAGTATCACACCGGTGATGTACAAACTGCCTCCCAGCACGCGGATATAATACATCGGGAGAATCTGAACCACGGTCTCAATGAAATTGGGATAAGTGAGGTATCCTTCTTCGTTGAACTGTTTCCACATCAGACTTTGAGTAAATCCTGCAAAGTATAACGGAATGGCAAAGAACAACATACCTGTCGTAGCCAGCCAGAAGTGGGCATTGGCCATCTTAACACTGAAGAGTTTGGTGTTGTACAATCGGGGCAGAAGCCAGTAAAGCATACCAAAGGTGATCATCCCATTCCAGCCAAGGGCGCCAATGTGCACGTGTGCAATGGTCCAATCGGTAAAATGGCTGAGGGCGTTAACGCTTTTCAGCGACAACATTGGTCCTTCGAAAGTCGACATACCATATGCGGTAATCCCGACAACAAACATTTTCAAAACCGGACTTTCGCGCACCTTATCCCAGGCACCTCTCAGTGTGAGCAATCCATTGATCATACCACCCCACGACGGAGCAATAAGCATGATGGAGAAAACAACGCCAAGCGCCTGTGCCCAGTCGGGAAGCGATGAGTAAAGCAAGTGGTGAGGCCCTGCCCAGATATACAGAAAGATCAGTGCCCAGAAGTGAATGATCGAGAGCTTGTAGGAGTATACCGGCCTGTTGGCAGCTTTTGGTACAAAGTAGTACATCAGCCCAAGGTATGGCGTTGTAAGGAAAAATGCAACCGCATTATGACCGTACCACCATTGCACAAGCGCGTCCTGAATACCTGCATAAACAGGGTAGCTCTTCAGAAAAGAAACCGGAATGGCGATGGAGTTTACAATGTGAAGCACCGCTACCGTGACAAAGGTTGCCAGGTAAAACCAGATGGCAACATAAATGTGTTTTGTTCTTCTTTTTACGGTAGTCATGATCATGTTGATGCCAAACACAACCCAAATCAGGGCAATGGCAATGTCAATCGGCCATTCGAGTTCTGCGTACTCTTTGCCTACGGTGATGCCAAAAGGAAGGGTCAGGGCAGCCGAAACAATGATCAGTTGCCATCCCCAAAAGTGAATTTTGCCGAGCAACTCACTGAACATGGGCGTTTTGAGCAGGCGGGGCATGGAATAATAAATTCCGGTAAACATGCCGTTGCCCACAAAGGCGAAAATAACCGCGTTGGTGTGCAAGGGGCGCAGCCTGCCAAACGAAAGCCAGGGGATGTTGTTGCTCATGAGGGGAAAAATCAACTCAAGGGCAATCGTCAATCCCACCAGCATGCCTACAATGCCCCACAGGATGGTGGCATTCATAAACAAGCGCGCAATCTTGTTGTCATAGGTAAATTTCTGTAACTCCATAATCTAATTTTTGGTTATTGTTGTTGTTGATTCAGTTTCTTTCGTGGCATTTTCTTCTGTGGGCAGCTTGTTGTCGAACAGCATCCTGACCGAAGGTGAATAGTCATCATCATACTGGCCACTGGTCACGGCCCAAATAAAAGCGACCAGAAAACCACCTGCAACGATGATTCCAAGAATGATTAAAAATATGATGGCTGCCATTTAGGTAATAAGGTTCTTCATTACGAAGTTTGATACAAAGTTAATCAATGAAGGCATTATTTATTTCAAAACACTTAATTTAGAATAAATCTAAATAATAATATTCAGCTTAGCTAAATAACAGAAGAACAAATATATGCAGTATAATTATATATCTTTTTCCGATCGTTGCATGTGAATATTTTACCGTTTCAAGGCGTTTACAGCGCATATTTTGAAAGCAATTTGACCGAGATACTTGCGAATGCAACCACCGAGATGGAGCTTAATGGCATGAGGATAGCCGCAATTAGTGGCGATAGCTGTCCGGTGATGGCAAAGCCAAGTCCGGCAATATTATACGAAAGGGAGATTGCGAAACTGATCCAGATGATGGTGAAACTTTTATGGGTAAACCCGATGAATTTACCAAGGTCCCTGAATCGGACCGATTCCATGATGGCATCACAGGCTGGGGAGAAACTAAACACATCGTCAGCAACAGAAATTCCCACCTTGCTCGAAGCAAGCGCCCCGGCATCGTTAAGCCCATCGCCAATCATAAGCACTTTTTTGCCTTCGGCTTTTAGCTTTTCGATATAGGCCTTTTTATCCGTTGGTGTTTGGTTAAACAGCAATTTGGATCCTTCGCCAAAAACCTGCGACAATTTTGCGGCTTCGGCATCATTGTCGCCGGAAATCAAGTGGAGGGATGCGATTTTTTTAAGCTGTTGAATATTGTCAGCCAGCCCTTCCCTGTATACGTTTTCGATGGTAAAATATCCGGCCTGGCGGTTCGAAAAGCTGATATACACCCGGCTGTCGTTTCTGGTTTCTTCAGCTGCCTCACCAGTTACAAAACGCTTTGAACCGATGTTTACCCTGGTGTTCAGAACCACGCCGGTGATGCCCATGCCATGGATTTCTTCAAATGAATCTGGTTCATACGCAGGTGAATCCAACAGCCGTTCGTTGAGGATCACACTTAATGGATGGCCCGAATGGCGCACAAGCGATCGCACCAGCGAATTTTCTGCCTCCGTTAGCGGGTTCCCGTGAAAACGCACCTCCACTTCCCGGTTCATCGTGATGGTTCCTGTTTTGTCGAACACAATGGTGTTGATGTTGTGCAACTGTTCAATCACATCAGTCGACTTGAGGTAAAAACCTTTGTGCCCGAAAACACGCATGGTGCTGCCAAATGTGAATGGCACAGTTAGCGCCAGTGCGCAGGGGCAGGCGATGATTAATACAGAAGTGAACACAAACACAGCCTTGCCCACATCGATAGTTGCCCAATAGGCAAATGCAGCCGAGGCGATCACAAGGATCGAAATGGTGAAATAGTGGCTCACGTTGTTCACATGGTTCTTTAGACGAGAAGCATCCTGCTTGGTACTCTGCTGGTTCCAGAGCTGCGTAAGGTAACTTTGCTCAACGGCATGCTCAATCACCAGTTCGATAGAGCTTCCTGCCTGCCGTCCTCCTGCGTAAATAAAATCACCTGTTGCTTTGGCAACCGGCATTGATTCACCGGTAACAAACGAATAGTCAATATTCCCCTGACCACGTACAATACGCGCATCAGCAGGTATAAGTTCCTGGTTTCGGACAAGGATATGGTCACCTGTTTTCAGGTCCTTGATCGGAACGATATTTTCTGATCCATTTCCGATGCGGGTGATGGCAACAGGAAAATAGGATTTGTAATCGCGGTCGAACGACAAAGCCTGATAGGTTTTTCCCTGATACCATTTCCCAATAAGCAGGAAAAAGATAAGTCCGGCCAGGGAATCCATATAACCAATGCCATTTCCGCTAAAAACCACCCAGCTGCTTTGCAGAAACAGGGCAATGATACCAAGAGATATGGGTAAATCGATGCTGATGATTTTATGCTTCAGGCCTTTCCATGCCGAAAGGTAATAATCGTTTGCACTGAAGAAAACAACAGGCAATATCAGCAGGAAGCTAAGCCATCCAAACACATACCTGAATTCCTGCTCGAGGAGATCTCCGCCGGGAAGGTATTCCGGAAAGCTGTACATCATGATATTCAGGAAACTGAAGGCTGCAATCCCGATTTTCAATAACAGGCTGCGGTTTGTTTTAGCGGGTGCCTTTTTATCGAGCTGATCAAGGGTTATTTCCGGTACATAATGTATGGCAGCCAATAATTCGGCTAGTTGACGGAGGCTGATCTGGTCGGTGCGAAAGGTAATATGGACCTCTTTCTTTGGGAAGTTCACCGAAGAAAAAGTGACCGCTTTGTGCAGGGTGTCGAGGTGTTCGAGCAGCCAGATACACGAAGCACAATGGATTGTAGGAATGAAAAAAGTGACACGTGCGCTGGTCCCATCGCGAAAATCAAGCAGGCTTTCGTTGATTTCATCATGATCGAGAAAGGCAAATTTGCTGAGTGTCTGCACCTGTCCGAGCTTAATACCCGACATCGGCTGAATGGCATAATACTGGCCAAGGTCCTTTTCGCTCAGCAGGGCATATACGGTCTTGCACCCATGACAGCAAAATGGCTTATCGTCATGTATAACAGGACTGCTTCCGCAATCGGCTCCACAGTGCACACATGCCGTTTTTTCCATGTGGTTTATTTCTGCCTGGCAGGCATAAAGCGGATTCGCCACATGCCACGAAGATCGCCCGGCTTGAAACCGGTAGCCATGTCAGCCGGGTATAACGAATTGATCAGCGCAAGGTCTTCAGCTTTGATGTCACTGTCGGGATTTCCGTGGCAGCTCAGGCATTGGTTTGTCAGGATGATGGGCGCATAATATTCGAGGTAGTTGTCTTTTGTAAGTACCACCTGGTCCATGATCGATTCTTTTTGGGCATTCAAACGGTCATAGGTATCAAAGATTTCTTTCTCGAAAGGTCCCATGGCGTTGGCCGGATTTCTGGTTTTTGCCGCCAGGCGTTTTATCGACACATGGTAGGTTTTCGAAAGTGAATCGGTTAGTGGATAAGCCTGCAGGTTACAGTATTTCATGGCTTGTTGCACGCCTCCTTCGGCCATCGCGCTGCTGAGTTTTCCGGTCAAAGTCAGAAAACTGGCCTTCAGCACCGTACGGCCGGTCGATTTGTGTGTGGCAGCTACATCCTGTGTAAGGGTTCCGCTCCACTTCCATGTTGAATCGTCGCTTTCATTAATCCTGTTCTTTCCCAGAAAACTGCACGATGTAAGCATCACCGTCATCACAATAACTGCAATTAATTGAAAGGTGTTTTTCATGTTTGAAGGGTTTGTTAAACTTCGAAAATTGATTTGTTCGCTTGTCCCTGACTAACGGTAAAATCTGCTGCATGATTGCCTGCGAGGGCAATAATTTCATCGGTTGTGGCATTCCTTACCGCAACGACTTCGCCCGAAAACACCAGGTTTTTCCCTGCCATGGTATGATTGAAATCCATTGTGACCCGATCGCTCATTTTGCGAATGATCCTGCCAAGGTGCCGGTTACCATCACTGTCAGCCATTGGAAACACATGTCCTACCTGCACGATTTCATCATCAATGAGCCCATTTTCATCGGCAAATGTAGTGAGTGGCAGGTCGAAGATCGCACGGGGATCAATTTCGCCATAGGCTTCCCGGCAGGGCACTTCGAATGAAAATGCCTCGCCCGGGGCTTTGCCCATGAGTTGGCGTTCGAAGGCGTCGAGCAGCAGTCCGTGTCCGAACAAAAATTCTTCAGCCTGCTCAGGACGAAGCTGTTGAAGTGTTTTTCCGTCAGCCTGATCCGTCACCTGATACCAGATGAGTCCGATCGTATTTTTTTCGATAAGCATTGGCGTTTCTTTTTATTGCTGACAAGCCTCCTGGGGCGCGTACCGACAGGAGGCCTGTAAAATGGTGTATCCTTAAAATGCTTGGTAATAGGTTACTTGGCCAGCTGTCTCAGATAATGGATGATTGCCCACCTGTTTTGTGATTGAACCTGACTGCCATGAGGCCCCATGAGGCCCGAAAGCGTTCCCATCGTAATGATGTGGTAGATTTCACCGTCAGGTTTGTTTTGAGTAATGGGATCCATGAGGTTAGCAGGCTTGGCCAGGAACAGCTTGCTTGTATACAGATGTCCATCGCCTTTGCCTTGGGCGCCATGACAATGAATGCAATAGATTTCGTACTGTCGTTTGCCTTCGGTAATTACGGCGGTACTGGCCTCGAGTGGATTCATCAGGGTTTTGCCCGCAGCTACCTGATCTTCAAACGATTTGGCTTTAAAAGGATAGGGTGTGAAGCCGCGTGGTATGGTGCCTTCAGCAGGAGTAATCATTGTTCGTCCATCTGCGAAAACAGCACTGGGTGAATAGGTTTCGGCTGCCTGAGAATATGCCATGTCGGGAAAATAAGTGTAACCGGGATGATTTTTGTCCCTGTTGCACGACATCAGGAAAGCAATCATCAGCATGGGAAAGGCTATTTTAATTAAGTTTCGCATAAGGCTTAATAGTTTGTGTGATACTCAAGACTCTCTTTATACAGCGGATGGTTTTTCGGAACCAGCGGATGCTTCGATAAGGAGCGGAAAACAACCAGGAGGAACAATCCGGCATACCCAATGGTTAATCCGATTTCGAGCAACCCGATGCCGGCTCCTTCGCCTACTGCTCCCGGCATCACTATCTGGTAGAGGTCAATCCAATGTCCGATAAATACCACGATGGCAACAGGCAACAACACGAGGAACATGCGTTTTGAATTGCGTGTCATCAACAGCAGCAGCGGCACAATGAGATTCAGGACAAGGTTCAGGTAAAATATGGTCCCAAATTGATTGATGCGGGTATAGAAATAAACCGTTTCTTCAGGGATATTTGCATACCAGATGAGCATATACTGTGAGAACCACAGATAAGCCCAGAAAATGCTGAAACCAAACAGGTATTTGCCCAGGTCGTGCACATGCTCATCATTCACATGGGTCATCAGGCCCATGCGTTTGAGAATAAACAGAATGATGATCAATACGGCTACACCGCTAACGAGCATTCCCGAAAAAATATACCAGCCATAGAGGGTGCTGAACCAGTGGGCGTCGATCGACATCAACCAGTCCCAAGAAGAAGTAACACTGGTAACGGCATAAAACACGATAAACAGGGCCGAAAGCATCCGCAGGCGGTTGAAATAAAAAATTTCACCGTTCAAATCGAGCTTGGCCGAGGTTTTCCTGATAAGGTGGGCCAACACTATCCAGCCTGCGAAGTAAACAGCAAACCTGATCGAAAAGAATGGAATATTCAGATAAGCTGCTTTCTTTAAAAGGATGGCATCCATATGGTCGGCATGGGTCCATTCATACAGGGCATGCATTCCACCGAGGATAAAAAGCAAGGCCATCAGCACGCCAGCAACAGGAATAAAGGCACTCATGGCCTCTCCGATACGCTGCACACTAACCTGCCAGCCTGATTCGGCAATGGCATGCACTGCAACAAAAAACAATCCGATGAGCGCGATGCCCAGGAAATATACATTGTTCATCAGCAGGTTTGCAGCGATGCGTTCGCCACCAAGTCCGCCAAAATATCCGTACGCCAGCGAAATGAGCCCGATTATCACCATTCCAATGGCGACATTAATCAGTTTTTTTGGAAGCGTAAATGATTGATTCTCCATAGCTGATTTATTTCTATGCTTTAAATTGAATTCCTAATGCACCAGCCTCGGCAAGTGCTTTTTCCACCTGTTTTACTTCCTCGTCTTCCTGAATATCCACGACGAGTAAAAAGCGGTCGTCAGTCGAACGTTCGTCATGGATAATAGTTTTAGCACCGGGACCGATATTGCTCCGGATAAAGAAAGCGATAACCATGCTGAAAGCCGCAAAAAGTACGGTCATTTCGAAGGTCACCGGAATAAAGGAAGGAACAGCGAAAAATGGTTTTCCGCCAAAATTCAGTGGATAGGCTTTGGTGAATACCCATGCCTGAAACAAGAATCCTGTAAGTCCGCCAATTGCTCCTCCGATAAAGGCCACACGGGTCAGTCTCGATCGCCTGAAACCTAGCGCTTTATCCAGTCCGTGAACAGGAAAAGGCGTCATCACATCGGCAACATCAATCCCTTTTGATTTCAGTTGTTTGATCCCTTTCAACAGGTCCTCTTCGTCATTGTAGTATGCGGTGATGTATTTATTCATGGTCGGCATGTTTTTGATGTTCACCTGATGATTTTAACACACTCTTGATTTCGGCAATTGCAATAACCGGAAACACCCTGATAAACAGCAGGAAGAGGGTGAAAAACAGGCCTAATGTTCCAACATATAATCCAACTTCAACAATGGTTGGTTTGTACATGGTCCAGCTTGAGGGCAGGTAATCGCGGTGGAGCGAAGTGACTACAATCACGAAACGCTCGAACCACATCCCGATATTCACAAAGATGGAGATGATAAAGGTAGCCACTAGATTCGTCCTGATTTTCTTGAACCAGAAGAGCTGTGGGGTAATCACGTTGCAGGTCATCATAATCCAGTAAGCCCAGGCGTAAGGTCCGAAAGCCCTGTTAAAAAAGGCGTAGGTTTCGTATTCAACTCCTGAGTACCAGGCCATAAAGAACTCGGTAAGGTAAGCGATCCCCACAATGGAGCCTGTAAGAATGATGATTTTATTCATCGACTCAACGTGGTTCACGGTGATATAATCTTCAAGGTGCAAGGCTTTTCGCGTAACGATCAGCAAGGTAAGCACCATGGCAAACCCCGAAAAGATAGCTCCCGAAACAAAATATGGCGGGAAAATGGTGGTGTGCCAGCCCGGAATGACCGAAGTCGCAAAGTCGAAACTTACAATGGTGTGCACCGACAAAACCAATGGTGCGGCCAGTCCGGCGAGGATAAGGCTGATGGTCTCGTGCCTCGACCAGTGTTTGGCCGAACCGGTCCAGCCAAAACTCAGGAAGCCATAGATGGCTTTTCTGATTTTGTCCTTTGCCTTGTCGCGTACGGTTCCAATATCAGGGATGAGGCCCACATACCAGAAAACCAGCGAAACGGCGAAATAGGTCGAAATCGCAAATACGTCCCACAGCAGGGGCGAGTTAAAATTGACCCATAAAGCCCTGGTGTTGGGATATGGAAATATGAAAAATCCCAGTAAGAGTCGGCCCATGTGAATCAATGGGAAAAAACCGGCACAGGCAATCGCGATGAGTGTCATGGCTTCGGCCGAGCGGTTGATGCTGGTTCTCCATTTTTGACGGAAGAGCAGCAAAATGGCTGAGATAAATGTACCGGCATGACCGATACCAACCCACCAAACAAAGTTGGTGATATCCCAGGCCCAGCCTATTGTTTTGTTTGTTCCCCAGGTTCCAATGCCGTAAAACACGGTCATGAACGAAGCCCAGGCCCCAAACAGTGCAGCAGCACCAGCAATGGTCATTCCCATATACCAGTATTTCGAAGGAGTTCCAGCCATTGGTGCCAGAATATCTTTGGTCACCTGGCTGTAATCTTTGTTCCCCTTGATCAGTGGTTCTCGAATTGGAGATACGTACATTCTCTGTTGAATTTGGTTATGCGTTTGTGTTTTTTACTTTCGTCAGATAGCCGACTGATGGCATCACGTGCAGTTCTTCGAGCACATGGTAATTGCGTTCATCTGCAAACATTTTCGAAACCTTGCTGTTGCTGTCATTCAGGTTGCCAAAAATGATGGCATCGGCAGGGCATGATTGGGCGCAGGCCGGCTGTACTTCACCATCGGCAAGCATCCTGTTTTCCATTTTGGCATCCAGTTTCTTTTCCTGGATGCGCTGAATACAGAAGGAACATTTTTCGATGACCCCCTTGGCCCTTGTCACAACATCCGGATTCAGCACCAGTTTTCTGAGGTCCGTTTCCATGTTTGCGGTGTCGTGCAGGTTGCCGGTGAAGGCATCGGAATTGGTGTAGTCGAAGAAGTTGAAACGGCGAACCTTGTACGGACAGTTGTTGTTGCAATACCTTGTGCCGATGCAGCGGTTGTAGGCCATTTGGTTGATGCCTTCGTTTGAGTGGGTGGTGGCGGCAACAGGGCAAACGTTTTCGCATGGCGCATTGTCGCAATGCTGGCACATGATCGGTTGACGCACAAGTTCAGGGTTTTCAGGATCACCTGTATAATAACGGTCAATTCTGATCCAATGCATCTCCCTGGCCTTGAGCACCTGTTCTTTGCCCACGACAGGAACATTGTTTTCGGCAGAGCAAGCCACGATACAGGCATTGCAGCCGGTGCAGGAGTTCAGGTCGATGGCCATGCCCCAATGCAATCCGTCGTAATCCTTTTTGGGATACAGCGTCTTCATATGGGCCAGAATTTCTTCCCGCACTTCATTGCCCGACTTTGGATCTTCGAGGTAAGCCCCGAGATTGGTCTCGCGGATAATTTCGCGGCCTTCCATCGAGTGATGAGTTTGTGTACGCGCGATTTTGTATTCGCCCGAAACTTTTTCTATTGTCACTCCAGAAAGATCGAAACTTCTGTTTCCGTTTGACAAGGTCACCAACGGGTAAGCGTTCACACCCACACCCTCTGAAGCAAGACCAGCTTTCTCGCGGCCATAGCCCAGAGCGATCGAAACGGTGTTTGCTTCCTGTCCGGGTTGAATCAACACTGGAAACGGTCCTAACTTATTGATCGTGATCAGGCTCTCGTCAGCAAGGCCATATTGATCAGCAAGTTTTTGAGATACACATGCGTAATTATCCCAACAGGCTTTGGTGATGGGATCGGGTAACTCCTGCAACCAGGGGTTGTTGGCGTATTTTCCTGTTCCAACGCTGATGTTAAAATACAAATCCAGGTCGACTGCTTCTGCCTCATTACCCTTGATGTTTTGCACGATTGCACCCAATTCGGGGGCTTTATAGGCAACTACCTCCAACTCTTTTTCGCCAGAGTTGTAAACGCCATCATGCAGCTTTTCGTTCCAAAATGCCGTGAATGTGCCAGCGAATCCAGCTTTTGGGAACAGGTTCTTTTCCCAATATTCCTGAATGAATTTTCTGAAATCCATTTTGCTTCCGCACCAGGCCAGCAGGCTTTCCTGTGCAGCACGGGTGCTGAAAATCGGACGAATGGCCGGCTGTGCGAGCGAATAATGGCCAGTCTTCACTTCTGCATCATTCCAGGCTTCAAGGTAATGGTGATCCGGGCAGATATAATCGGCATACACCGAAGTCTCTTCATTAAGTACCGGCATGGCAATCTTCAGTCCAACTTTCTGCAGGCCGCTGATGAATTTCTCCCTGTCGGGATAGTCATAAACCGGATTTACATCGTAAAGGATGATACCATCCACGGCGCCGGCGTTCATTTCATCCACCAAACTTGCCATATTGCTGTCGATTCCTTGCCTTACCTTCAGGTGCACGCCGGTGTCGATGGTGTTTCCATAATTGCCCAGCAAGGCATTGATGGCAACAACCAGCAACTGGGTTTCTGTGTCGTTGCTGCCGCAAACCACCAGCGATTCTCCTTTTGCTTCAAGCAGTTCGGCGGCAAGCGGTGCCATGTCGAGGCTTGCGTTTGTGGCGTTTTGTGTGCCAGTGGTAAGTTGAACCAGTTCGTTATACAAGGCGGCAATAGTGGCCTTTTGTTCCGAAGGTTTCAACATCAGGCGTTTATCGGCATTTGACCCGGTAAGCGACATGCCGCCTTCATATTGTAGGTGTCGCGACATGGTTTTTTTACCTTCGTGCAGCTTGCGGTTTGCAGTATACTGCTTGGTAAATTCAACCGGAGAAAGCCAGCTGCCCAGAAAGTCGGCATCGAAGCTTACAATCAATTTGGCGCGCTCAAAATGGTAGGCAGGAATAAATGCTTTTCCAAAGGCTGTTTCGTTGGCCTGCAACATCCCTGAGGATGAAATAACATCGTACTGAACGTGTTCGGTATTGGTGTAATGGGATGCGAAAAGCGAAATCGCTGCCTTTGTTGACGGGCTGATAATGGAGGAGGAGAGGATAACAATTTTACCTCCTTTTTGGTTGATGGCCTCCAACAACGGAACCAACTGCTGGTCCATCTGTTCCCAGCTTGTTTCTTCACCCTTGATGGCAGGTTTTGTGTGGCGCGAATTGTCGTAAAGGTTCAGCACTGAGGCTTGTGTTCTGGCGCTTGTTCCTCCGCGGCTCACAGTGGATAAGGTGTTGCCTTCAATTTTGATGGGCCTTCCGTCGCGTACCTTCACCAGGATGCTGCAATAATCGACACCATCGTAAAAGGTGGAAGCATAATAACTTGCTTTTCCAGGAACCATCTCCTCGGGTTGAATGAGGTATGGAATGGCCTTTCGAACGGGTTGCTCGCAACTGGAAGCCACTGCTGCCGATGCCACGGTGAATCCAAATATTTTCAGAAAATCCCTTCGTGTAGGTCCGTTGCCTGACTTTGCTTCGGTCTGTAATGCAAGGATGCTTTTTTTATCCCCCAATATTTCTTGGCCTGATTCCTGATCAATTACTAAACTCAGTTCTTCGAGGCTTTTGTAATATTTCTTTTCCATTCAGAATTGTATAAGCGATTATAAGTTTAATAATGACATTTCATGCAATTGTCGCCACCTACCATGTCTTCGGTCACTTTCTTAATTGCACCGCTTTTCATTTGTTCGTGCAATTTCTCGTAGGTGTTGTAGAAGCTGTTTGAGGTGAACTGCACTTCAGTTTTGCGGTGACAGTCGAGGCACCATCCCATGCTGAGGTCTTTCACCTGCATCACCACATCCATGGTTTTGAGGTCGCCATGGCATTCGATGCAGTCGATTTTTCCGGCGTTAACATGCTGGGCATGACTAAAAAACACATGGTCGGGCAAATTATGTACCTTGATCCATTCGATGGGTTTTCCTGTTTGCCATGAATCGAGCACCTTGGCGATTTCAGTTGTACCGGTGAGCTTTCCTGATTTCACAACGTTATGGCAGTTCATACAGACATGAGTGCCCGGGATGCCGGCCGATTTGCTCTGTTCGGCGGTGCTGTGGCAATATTTGCAGTCGATCTGGTTCTGACTGGCATGTACCTTATGTGAAAACCATACCGGCTGATCGGGCTGATAGTATTGCTGACGACCTAACATAGAGGCTTCCTTGTAGGCGATTTCACCCATGATAAACAGCGAAACAATAATCAGGACCGAATGTACGAACCTGGCTTTGATGAATTTGGTGCCAAACAAATCGACCAAAACAATGATCAGGATGAGCAGGGTGATGATAAATGTTGTCCTGAAATTCCGGTTTGCATCCCTTTCGAGGTCCGACAACCTGGCTTCGCGTTCAGCCTGGGTTTTGGCCATCTGATCCAGCATCGCCTGTTTTGCATTAGCGGCAGTGTCGGCAGCAACAGCATACTCTGCAGCCACTTTCCCGCCATTTTCGATGTACTTCAGGATGTCGAGGATTTGCGCTTCGGTGAAGTTGTGCGAAGGCATCGGAATCCGGTTGTTTTCTTCGAAGAGCTTGACCGCGATCGGGTCGCCGGCCTGAATCATGGCCTGTGAGTTGTTGATGAACTTAACCAGCCATTCTGTTGTCCGGCGTTGGGTAACGCCCGCAAGCGACGGCCCGATCAGCTTTGGCTCATTGATGTTGTGGCAGGCCTTGCACTCCTGAAATAGTTTTTCAGCTTCAGGTGTCTGGGCTTTTACACGCATCGATGGGAGCAAGGCCCCCATGAGCACAAACAGCATGACTACCCGGTTAATGTTACCTAACAAGGATAAAAATCTAATCATCATTTTTGATGCTAATTATGATTGAGTTGAGATTTTGAATTCGGTATAAATGCAATCTCCTCATTAATAGGATATTGTACTTGTGTTATTTTGCAATTGATTGACTTTTCAAATATAGAAAGATTTTCAAATCAAAAAACTCATACAAGTATTATATTACTTGAATATTTTTTTATGCAGGCTCAAATTTCTTTGAAAAAACAACACGACCTGCATGAAACAGCCCATGAATACAATTGAAAACCTTGCCTTGCAAGCAATCACCCAAATATACAATGAAATTTAATGAAAGCTGAAATGTTTTAAAAAAAAAGCTGTGAACAACTACAAGCAATAAAAAAAGTGCACCCACTTCATAATGGGTGCACTTCTGGTATAAGTTCATGCTGTTAGTAGCGATCAAATGCCTTGATTTGTGCAGCTGGCTTTACCAGCTTCCACCGGCACCGCCGCCGCCAAAGCTGCCGCCTCCAAAGCCGCCAAAGCCGCCGCCACCGCCGCCACCGCCGCCAAATCCACCTGAGCCTCCGGTGAAGTTGCCCCAACTGCCTGAATTGCTCCTGCCAGCCTGACTTGCCAGCCACAAGGCTGTCCAGAAGGGGAGGCTGCCTCTGCTGCCAAGGTGGTTGTTGTTTTGAGAATTACGCATCAGAAACACAATAATGATGATAATGATGATCGGAATGAACCACACTCCTCCGGGAGAGGGGTTGTGGCTGTTGAGATAATCTTCTCCCGTGAACTCACCCGAAGCCAGCGACATCATGGTATTGATGGCTGCATCGATGCCGTGGTAATAATCGTTCTGGCTGAACGAAGGAATCATTTCATTTTCCACGATGCGCTTGGCAAGGGCATCGGGTATTGGTCCTTCGAGGCCATAACCGGTGGCAATAAATGCCTGGCCACGGCTGTTTTTCATCTTGGGTTTGATCAGGATTACGGCTCCATTGTTTTTACCAGCGCGGCCAACACCCCAGGTTTCTCCAATTTTGTACGCAAAAGTCTGGGGTTCGTAGTCCTGAAGGTCGGGAACCAACACCACCACAATCTGGGTGGACGTTGTGTCGTTGTAGTCCCTTAACTTCCTTTCGAGGGCATCGGTCTGTGACTTGCTCAGGGTTTGGGTAAAATCATTCACCAGGCGTGGCGGATCAGGACGCTCAGGAATGTTCTGTGCCTGGGCAAAGATCACTGCAAACATTGATGCAATGACAAAGAGATATTTTAAAAACTTCATAATCAGAGCGCTAAATTATTTTTCCTTGTCAAACTCCTTCGGCAGAATGCACCTTCACCGATGTGGTGGAGGCAGCTGTTTTCAGCTTCACCACTGCATCAACCAAATGAAATCTCATCGGAAAGTTCATTCACATCATTTGCTTTATGAGGGAAATGATGTTTTAGTTTCATGCCCGAAAGCTCGATTCCCTTGGTCAATCCTGTAACGAAATCACCTTGTTTGAAATGTTCCCGCAGCATTTCCTTCACATCTTCCCAGAAATTTTTCTCAACCACTGCATTGATGCCACTGTCGCCGATGATCGCGAATTTCCGGTCGTTGATGGCCAGGTAGAACAGTACGCCATTCCTGTCAGCGGTTTTTTTAATGCCCAGCTTTTCGAACAGAAAGGCTGCACGGTCAAGCACATCATGTTTACAATGGCTTTCGATATGCACCCTGATCTCGCCTGAAGTTTCGTTCTCGGCGTGCGCAATGGCCTTGATGATTTGGTCTTTCTGCGTTTGGGTAAAAAAATCCTGTGCGTCTGGCATAATGACTGAAACTTAACTGGTTACTTACTGAAATCCACTTCGGGTGCTTTGTCGGCACCTTTTACAGCCTCGAAATAGGCTTTTGCTTCAAATCCGAACATACCTGCAAAGAGGTTTGTCGGGAATTTTTTCAGATAAGTATTGTATTCCTTGGTGGTATCATTGAACTTCTGCCTTTCGGTGGCAATGCGATTTTCAGTGCCTTCGAGCTGCGCCTGGAGTTCAAGAAAATTCTGGTTTGATTTCAGCTCAGGGTATTTTTCAACCACCACCATCAGCCTGCCCAATGCTCCGCTGAGGCCGTCCTGTGCCTGCTGAAACGCCTGCATATTGTCGGCGGTTAATTTGGAGGCATCTATGTTTACACTGGTTGCTTTTGCCCTTGCCTCGACAACGCCGATGAGTACTTCCTGCTCCTGGGCAGCAAAGCCTTTCACCGTGTTCACCAGGTTTGGGATAAGGTCGGCACGGCGCTGGTAAACGTTTTCTACCTGTGCCCACTGTGCTGTAACCTGTTCGCCTTTGGTTACCATATTGTTATAGGTCGATTTGAACATGCTGTAGCCAATGAACAACACTGCGCCGATAACTACGAGAATAATAATGCTCTTTTTCATGTGATGTGTATTATTTTGCTAAAGTAATCAATTATTTGTGTTTTGCCTATGCGATGGTCAGTACGAATACGGTGCTACCCGTTCATCGGTGCTGCCATCGCATTGGCAGATATTTGTTTAGAGCCTGGTTAAATTACGCTGAATGAAGTCATTCAAGGCTTTGCCCTTCAGCAGGTTTTTCGACAAGCGGGCAAGGTCGTAAAGCTGGCTGATAGTTGAATCCCGTTCTGCATCGTCAGCATCGGCCAACTTTGAAATGGATGGATGATTGGCGTTTACCACCAGGGTATATGAGTCTGGCAGGTCGCCCAAACCCATCATGGGTCCGCCACCCAGCACACTCATGTCTTTCATGCGGCGCATAAACTCGTTTTGGGTAATCATCACCGGGCTGTCGCTTTCACTCAGGTTTTCGAACGCGAGCTCAAATTGTTTTTTGTCGATATTGCGTTCAAAGGCTTCTTTGATGCTTTCTTTCTGGGTGTCGTCAAGCTTCGAAGGCAGCACGGTGTCGTCTTTTTCGATGAGTTTTTCGATGGTGTTTGAATCCACCCTGGCAAAACCGGCATCCTTCAGTTTCTGCTCCATGGTGTTCACAAAATGGCTGTCGAGCACGCCATCCATCAGCAGCACGTCGTATCCGCGTGAAGTGGCTTGTTCAATATAGCCAAACTGCTCTTCTTTGTTTGAAGAGTAAAGGTAAATCAGCTTCTTGTGTTTATCTTTCTGCTGGCCTTCGATGTGCTTTTCATACTCTTCGAGGGTAAAGAATTTTCCTTCGGTGTTCTTTAGCAGCACGAATTTTTCGGCCCTTTCATAGAATTTGGGATCAGAGATCATTCCATACTGGATGAAAATCTTAATGTCGTCCCATTTCTTTTCGAAATTTTCACGATCCTTTTTGAACAGGTCTTCGAGCTTATCGGCCACTTTTTTCGAAATATGGCTTGATATCTTTTTCACATTCTGGTCACTTTGCAGGAACGATCGGCTCACATTCAGCGGAATATCAGGCGAATCGATCACACCATGCAGCATGGTCAGAAAGTCGGGCACGATGCCTTCAACCGAGTCGGTGACGAACACCTGGTTGCAATACAACTGGATTTTATTGCGCTGAAGCTCGTAATTGTGTTTTACCTTCGGGAAATAGAGGATTCCGGTGAGGTTAAAGGGGTAGTCGACATTGAGGTGAATCTGGAACAGTGGCTCATCGAAATTCATCGGATAAAGCTCCCTGTAAAACGATTTATAGTCTTCGTCTGTGCTGTCGGATGGCGCTTTTTTCCATAGGGGAGAGGTGTTGTTAATCATCCACGGCTTCTCAATGGTTTTGGTTTTTGGGTTGCCGTCTTTGTCTGTTTCGCCTTCGATGGGTTCCTGTTCTTTTTTTGTGCCAAACTGAATGGGTACAGGCAGGAATTTGCAGTATTTTGTCAGCAGTTCACGCAGCTTGTATTCTTCGAGGAAATCAAGGTTTTCCTTGTCGATGTGCAGTACAACTTCGGTTCCGCGGTCTTTTTTGTCAATTTCGGTCATGGTGTATTCCGGACTACCGTCGCATTCCCACTGCACGGCTTTCGTGCTTCCGCCTTTTTTATAGGTCTTCGTGCGGAGTGTAACCTTTTCCGAAACCATAAACGAAGAATAAAAGCCTAAACCAAAATGTCCGATGATGGCATTTGCTTCTGCTTCGGTCTTGGTTTTGAATTTTTTCACAAATTCTTCAGCGCTCGAGAAAGCAATCTGGTTGATGTACTTTTCAACCTCATCCTGCGTCATGCCGATGCCGCGGTCGCGAATCGTGATGGTTTTCTTCTTCTTGTCGACTTCAACCTGGATGGTGATATCCCCAAGCTCATCCTTGAACTGGCCTGACGAAGCAAGGGTTTTGATCTTTTGTGTGGCATCAACCGCATTGCTGACCAACTCACGGAGAAATATTTCATGATCGGAGTAGAGAAACTTTTTAATGATGGGAAAAATGTTCTCGGTTTTTACTTCGATGGATCCTTTTTGCATAATGAAAAATTTTTTAGGTTTTGGGCATTAGCAAATCAAAGGCTGTGCCATCCGGATTTAGCTGACATTTTGACCACCTTTTCCAGCGTATTGACAGTTGAAGACGGAGATGTTACCTGGATATTCAGTATCAGGTGATCAGTAATGATGCCCATTTCCAGGAATTAATCTGTGTATTTTTATGCACAGTGGCTATAACAATAAACAGTGATCACTAATGGACTAGATGCTAAACATTTCATTTGCAGCAAAAAGGCATTCATTATTAAATTAGAACACAAATCAAAAAGGGGATTTTTGCTATGCTTTGGTTTGATGTGTACCTTTGCTGTTCAGGAAAACACCATGGAAAATGCACTCTTTGAGTTGATGGAGGCCATGCAGCAGGCGATAGCCGGCAATTTCTTTATCAAGCTTACACTCAGCAAGCCTGTAAGCAAACAGGCCGAACTGAAGAATGTGTACGTAAAATTGATCCGCCTGAAGGATAACGACAGCCTGTCGTTCACCTACAAGTACGCTACGCGTGATCTGGTAAAAAATTTTCCGCCTGCTGAGGCTGCTCAGGAAGTCATCGGTTTGCTGGCTGCGCATTTTTTTGCAGCCAGCCTGCTTACTGTCGATGCTGACTTCACTTTGCTTTCGAACAGGAAAGGCTCTGCCAAACTGATAAAAAAAACAATCGAAAAGCGCAGCCTGCCTGCGCGTGACCACGATCACCGAAAAGCACGCCTGATCGATCCGGCAAAGCCATGGTGGTTTAAACTCGGCCTCACCGACAGGCAAGGCAGGGTGCTTCCGTCGATGCAGTTTAAGTTTAAGCAAATCAACAAATACGTTGAAATCCTGGATGGCCTGATAAGACAGATCGAATTCACTGACACAGTGCATGTTACTGATATGGGCTCAGGCAAAGCCTACCTGACCTTTGCCCTGTATGAATACCTCGCTGAAAACCGGCAATTGGATGTCGTCATCACCGGGGTGGAGCAACGGTCTGAGCTGGTTGAGAAAACGAACCTGATTGCACGGGAGGCAAAGCTGAGCAGGTTGCAATTTGTTGAAGGCACTATTGACAGCTATCGCGGCCCACAGCCCGATGTGCTGATAGCCCTGCACGCCTGCGACACAGCCACTGACGATGCCATTGCCAGCGGAATCAAAGCCGGCGCCCGGCTGATTGTGTGTGCCCCCTGTTGCCACAAGCAGGTGAGGCAAGCAATGAAACCTCCTTATGATGCCTTGCCGATGCTGAAATTCGGTATCCTGCTGGAGCGTCAGGCCGAAATCCTGACGGATACCATCAGGGCGTTGATCATGGAAAGACATGGCTACAAAAGCCACATCATGGAGTTCATTGAGGCTGAACACACCCCGAAAAACCTCCTTCTGATTGGCTTGAAATCCAGCAAAAGCATTGATGTTGCTGAGGTTGAACAAAAGGTTGAAGGCCTGAAACAGCAATTTGGCCTTGAAACGCATTACCTTGAAACGCGTTTTACACAGGCTTCAACACAAGGCATATGATCATTACCGGAACGCTGATCAATGTAGCTGCTGTTACCATAGGCAGTGTAGCCGGACTGCTTTTTCATGCCAGGCTCCCGAAACGCTTTGTTACCGTCACCTTTCAGGGTATCGGCCTGTTTACCATTGTGCTTGGTGTGCAAATGGCGCTAAAAGCAGAACAATGGATTGTGATTATCCTGAGCCTGATCATTGGAGGTTTATTGGGTGAATTGCTGCGGCTAGATGTGTTTTTCGAATCACTGGCCAATAGGATCGGCAGGCGGTTTAAGCTGGGAGGCAACAGGTTCAATGAAGGGCTGCTTACTGCCTTTTTGCTGTTTTGCATGGGTTCGATGACAATACTCGGAGCCATAGAAGAAGGCGTGCAGGGAAGCAGGGAGCTGTATTATATTAAATCGCTCATGGATGGCATCTCGTCCGTTGCGCTTGCTTCAGGACTTGGCGCAGGCGTGCTGTTTTCCATCGTGCCATTGTTTATTTATCAGGCCGGACTTACCTGGCTAGCATCCATTTTCGGTGCATTTATGCCCGCGCTCATGATGAGCAGCCTTACCGCAACGGGTGGCGTGTTACTGGTCGGCCTTGGGCTTAACATCCTTGAGGTTACAAAGATAAGCATCCTGAACCTGCTGCCATCCTTGTTGGTTTCACTGCTGTCGGCCTGGCTGTTTTTGCTCATCTGAGCCTTGCGGAACCTGACCGCCAACATTCCTTAGACTGATTCCAAAATACGTGTTGCCTGGTGCCGGCTTCAACTGAAATTGGCAAAGAATGCATTTATGAATAGTTGCTCTCTGAAATGGACTTTAAGCAGAAAGTTTAAGTCGCATTTTGAAAGCTAATTTTACATCTGTTACTGCTTCATAAGTTCTTTTGCAAAAAAAAAGAAAGCCTTGCTGCGTTGGATGTAAATGATTACTTTAGCCTAATCGTTTTTTTTGATTAAAACAAATATGCAAGCCCCCCCCCCCCCCCCCCCC